>Ga0222651_1000083_pt1 | contig 68965 bp, 54 predicted proteins | sample AntAcemetagen369_FD_179855 | JGI IMG/M metagenome (GOLD analysis project Ga0222651, IMG submission 179855) | Saline water microbial communities from Ace Lake, Antarctica - #369 | ecosystem: Environmental > Aquatic > Non-marine Saline and Alkaline > Saline | place: Antarctica: Ace Lake...
GAAGGTTTTGCCAGTTCGATTGATCTGTCGCAGATATCCAACGATGTGGGCGGCTTCGCCCTGTTTGGCGATGATGCCAATAACGTGGCTGGTAACTCGGTTGCCGCAATCGGGGATATCAACGGCTATGGCCTGGACGATATTCTGGTCGGTGCGCCCGATAATGGTCTTAACAATTATAATTACGGTTATAACGGTCAGTCTTATGTGATCTTCGGCACAACCGGAGTGACGGCGTCCAGCGGTTTGGGAAATATTACCGCCGGCACGGGCGGGTTCCTGATTGCACCTGAAAATACGTATCAGGGCATGGGATTTGCCGTGGCCGGCGCCGGCGATGTCAACGGTGACGGTATTGCGGACCTGATTGTAACCGCACCAGCGGACAGTGATTATTCCGGTGCCGCCTATGTCGTATTTGGTGCGGATGGTTTGAGTTCCAGCCAGATCAACCTGTCCAGTGTTGCCAGCGGTGTCGGTGGCTTCAAAATTTCGGGCTCGGGCACAGGTGATTTTTCGGGAATGTCGGTTGCGGCGGGGGATGTCAACGGCGACGGTATCGACGACCTGCTTATCGGCGGCGTCAACTTCTATGGTGTGGAATCGTATTATGGCGGGACCGGGTTCGTCGATGTCGTGTTTGGCGGCGATGGCGGGTTCGGCTCAATCGACCTTTACGATATCGCGAACGGGGTGGGTGGCTTCCGTATATTCGGTGAAACGACTTACGATTTTGCCGGTCGTTCGGTTTCCTCTACCGACCTGAATGGCGACGGCTTTGACGACATTGTTATCGGCGCAGCGTATTACGGTGCGACGGGTGCCGCTTACGTGGTCTTCGGCGATGATTTCTCCGGGGTCGTGACGCATCTTGGTACGGAATTCGGCGATTCGCTGACCGGAACCGAAAACGACGATGTCATCATCGGCGGCGCCGGAAACGACTTCATCATCGGCAATATCGGTGCGGATGTGCTGAAGGGCGGTGCGGGCGACGATATCATTCACTACGACCTCAACGGTTTCGCGAAAATCGATGGCGGGCTTGGCAATGACACCTTCGCGCTGCATAGGGTTGGCGGCACACTCGATCTCGCCCAGATCGGCGACGAGGCGATCACCGGGATCGAGGTTATCGACCTTTCCGAGCAGAGCAACACGCTGATCCTCGATGCCTTCGAACTCGCGGCGCTTTCGGATACCGGAACGCTGACAGTTCGGGGCGACGGTACCGATATTGTCGTGACGAATGATATCTGGGCTACCGACGGCACGGTTACGGACGGCGGCGATGTATTCGAGGTCTTCACAAACAGCGGCAAGACGCTGCTGGTGCAGGACGGGATCGACGTTTCCGGGTTGCAGACCGAGGGAATTCCAATTCTCTCGCTTGGCGATATTGACGGGGTGAACGGGTTCCGGATCGTCGGCGAAGATGCCGGTGACCGTGCCGGATTCTCGGTAAGCACCGCCGGCGACTTCAACGGCGACGGTTTCGAGGATGTGATCGTCGGCGCGCCCTACAGCGATGCCGCTGCCGGCTCGGCTGGCGCGGCCTATGTCGTGTTCGGGACGGATTCGGGCGTTTCCGATATCAGCCTCGACAATGTTGCCTCGGGGACGAGCGGCTTCGGCTTTCGCATCGTCGGCGAGGCGGCAAATGACACGTTTGGCATCAGCGTATCGGCGGCCGGCGATGTCAATGGCGACGGTTTTGACGACCTGATCATTGGCGCGAAGGCAAATGATACCGATAGCAATGAAGGCGCCGCCTATGTGGTGTTCGGGACGGGGGCCTCAGTCACCGCCATCGATCTCGTCGATATCGCCGCGGGGACGGGCGGCTACAAGATACTGGGCGAATATATAAGCGACTTTGCCGGATCTGCGGTCAGCGGTGCGGGCGATATCAACGGCGACGGTATCGATGATATCCTTGTTGGCGCCCAAAGATTCCCTGAGGGGCAAGCCGGGGCGGTTTATGTGGTCTTCGGATCGACGGCGGCGGGTTCCGGCGTGAACCTGGATGATGTCGCCCTGGGTACCGGTGGTTTCCGAATCGACGGCGAGAATGCAAACGATATTCTGGGTATCCGGAGCGGGGGCGTTGCCGCGGTGGGTGACGTGAATGGCGACGGTGTCGATGACTTTGTTATCGGCGCGGAAGGTAATGACGCCGGCGGTAATCGCGCTGGCGCCGCCTATGTGGTGTTCGGCGACAGCGCCGGATTGACATCGGTGGACCTGGCTGACGTCGCCAACGGTACGGGCGGTTTCAAGATCACTGGCGAGAATGCGGGCGACAGTGCCGGCTACGATGTGTCGGGTGCCGGCGACGTCAATGGCGACGGCATTGCAGACCTGATCGTCGGCGCGCCGTTTGCCACGAATTCGGAAACCGAAGCCGGCGCCGCCTATGTCGTCTTTGGTGGCACGGGGTTGGGGGCATCGATCGATCTCGGGGCGATCGCTTCGGGCAATGGTGGCTTCAAGATCACTGGCAGCGGGGCATATGATTATGCTGGCGGTGCGGTGGCGGCCGGCGACGTCAATGGCGACGGGTTCGATGACCTGATTGTCGGCAGCGATGGTTACAATGGCGGCTATGTCGATGTCGTCTTTGGCGCTGCGTCCGGCCTGACGACGGTCGACCTGGCCGATATCGCCAATGGTCAGGGCGGTTTCCGGATTGCAGGCGAAGTCGCCACCGATTCCACGGGGAGTTCGGTGTCGTCTGCTGATATCAATGGCGATGGTTTTGCCGATATTATCATCGGCTCGGACACCCACCCCACCGGCGGTACCAATGCCGGCGCGGGTTTCGTGGTGTTCGGCAGCGATCTTTCCGAAATTGTTACGCTGCAGGGTACGGCCGGCAACGATACGCTGACGGGGACGGCCGCCGCCGATGTCATCATCGGCGGGACGGGCGACGATCTGATTCTGGGTGGTGGTGGCGCTGATGTGCTGAAGGGCGGCAGCGGTGATGATGTCTTCGGGTTTACTGTCGGCGGCTTCCAGCGGATTGAAGGTGGTTTTGGCACCGATACGCTGCGTTTCGATGGTGGCGGGGGCGGATTAGCCTTCCAGAACCTCGACGACCTGGTTATTACCGGGATCGACGTGATCGATCTGACCGGCGTCGGCAACAATTTCGTGACGCTGTCGGCCAGCGATGTCAGCGCGCTTTCGGATAATCACACGCTGACCATCACCGGCAATGCCGGCGATTTCATTGCGACGACGGATTTGTGGGAGCTGACAGGGACCGTCAATATCGGCGGCGAATCCTTCCGCAGCTTTGAAAGCAGCACGGGCGAACAGACCTTGCTGGTGGACCTGGATGTCGGGACCTCGGGCGTGAACCTGCAGGCACTGGGGTCGAAATCGCTGGGCGATATCGCTGTGGGTGAAGGGTTCAAGATTGTTGGTGACGCGGTCGATGATAATACGGGCGGTCAGGTTTCAAATGCCGGCGACGTGAATGGCGACGGCTTTGAGGATGTTATTATCGCCAAGCGGGCGGGCGATGGCTATTACGGCGATGAAGTCTATGTCGTGTTCGGAACGGCTGACGAGAACGCCACGTTTGATCTTGCAAATCTGGGCGGGACAGCCGGTTTCAAGGTCATCGCCGAGAACCAGTACGACAGGGCGACGGCTGTCGCGGCTGCGGGCGATGTGAATGGCGATGGTTTCGCCGACATCATCATTGGTGCACCGGGCAACGATTCATACAGTGACGGCAGCTATGGTGCTTATATCCCAACGTATTCTGGCGCGGCTTATGTGATCTTCGGTACGGATACGCCTGCGGCCTCCATCGATCTCGGTTCGGTCGCGGACGGCACCGGCGGGTTCAAGATCATCGGCGAATACCATGTGTCCGTGGCAGGTTTTGCGGTTGCCGGCGCCGGGGATATGAATGGCGACGGGCTGGACGATATTATCATCGGGGCGCCGGATATTAGCGGGCAGTATAGCGGGTACGGTGCGGCCTATGTCGTATTCGGGTCGACCGCGCCGGCAAGTAAGATTCTGCTGTCCGATGTTGAATCGGGCTATGGCGGAGTCGTGCTGAGTGGCGGGGAAAGTTTCGCCTATGCCGGTTTCTCGGTTTCCGGCGCTGGCGACATCAATGGCGATGGTTTCGCTGATGTGATTGTCGGGGCACCGCGCAGTAATGATAACGGCTATAATGAAGGCGGCGCTTTCGTGGTGTTCGGCGGCGAAGAGGGCGTTTCGTTGACATCGGTTGACCTGTCCAGTCTTGGGGCACAGGGCTTCCGGATTGTCGGCGCGGGTGATTTCTACGGCCCAACCTATAGTGATTACGGATATACCGGTGCATCGGTTTCAGGCGCCGGTGATGTAAACGGCGATGGCTTTGCTGATTTGATCATCGGCGCGCCCGATATCTACAGCGATACCGGCGCTGCCTATGTCGTCTTTGGTGGTGCGGGCGTCGGTGGTGATATCAACCTGGATTCACTGGGCGCCAGCGGCTTCCGGATCAATGCGGAACTGGCGGGCAGCGTAACCGGTATTTCGGTGTCTGCTGCCGGCGACCTGAATGGCGACGGATTTGACGATTTCCTTATCGGCGCGGTCGGTCATACCAGTTACACCGGCGCGACCTATGTGGTCTTTGGCGATGATGGCCTTGGTGCCAACATCGACCTCAGTGACGTTTCCAACGGCACCGGCGGCTTCCGGTTGACCGGTGAGGCCATTGACGATGAATCCGGTTACTCGGTTTCGGCGGCTGGCGATGTGAACGGTGACGGTTTCGACGACATCATTATTAGCGCCCCGCGCAACGATGAAAGTAACAACGATGCCGGCGCGGCTTATATCCTTCTGGGGTTTGACGCGCTGGGCGAGGTTACGAATATCGGCACCGCGGCCGCCGATACGCTGACCGGTACGGCCGGTGACGACGTCATGATCGGGGCGCAAGGGGACGACACGCTGATCGGCGCCGGTGGATCGGACGTGATACGCGGCGGTGAAGGCGATGATGCGATCCATGTTTCGGGAAGCAGCTTCCGGGTCGATGGCGGTACGGGCCAGGATACGCTCGTCTTTGCTGAAGAAAGCGGAACACTTGACCTCGCGTCGATCAATGATGAACGGATTGCCAGCATTGAAGTGATCGACCTTGCCAGTTCCGGGTCCAACAATACCTTGAATATTGGTGATTTTGACGTTGCTTCGATCAACGAAGGCAGGTCCCTGACCGTATTGGGGGATGTCGACAGCAGTGTGACCTCATCCGTCACGTGGTTCGATTTCGGATTGATCAATGTCGATGGTGTCCAGTTCCACCGTTTGATCAGCGACGGGAATAACGACCTCTTCGTCGAACTGCATGTCCAGGAAGGCGTGGATATTTCCGGGCTGACCCTGTCGACCGATGTATTCCTCGAAACCGACGATGCGGAACCGCCATTGGGCTTCCAGATCATCGGGACCAATGGCTATTCGTCGAACGGCGCCTATTCCGGCTTCTCGGTTTCTGCGTCGGGCGATTTCAATGGCGATGGGTTCAACGATATCGTCGTCGGTGCGCCGACGTTCAGTGAGTACGGCGATAATCGCGGTGCGGCCTATGTTGTCTTTGGCAGCGCGGAATCGCCGGCATCGATAGAGCTGGGCGCTTTTGCGCTCGGTGTTGATGGCTTTGTGATTGAAGGCGCAGGCGATTATTCCAAAACCGGCTATTCGGTAGATTTTGCTGGTGATATCAACGGCGACGGGTTTGACGATCTGCTGATCGGCGCACCGGGGGATTACACCGTCGATACCGATGTTGGCGCGGCCTATGTGATCTTCGGAACCGATGCGTTTGCGCCAACCAGCATTGATCTTGGCACCCTGGACGGTTCCGACGGGTTCCAGGTGCTGGGCGAGCTTGAATTTGCCGCTGGTGCACAAGCCGGCTTTGAGGTTTCCGCAGCGGGCGATCTGAATGGCGACGGGTTCGACGATTTTGTCGTCGGTGCGCCCTATGCAAATAACCTGATCGGGACCTATGTCAATTCCGGTTCCGCCTATGTCGTCTTCGGCACCGATGCCGGTTTCGCGGCATCACTTGATCTGGACCTGCTGGATGGCACGAACGGTTTCGAACTGGTCGGTACCTATTTTGGCAACAAGGCCGGTATCGCGACGGATAATGCCGGCGATATCAACGGTGACGGCTTCGATGACCTGATCGTCGGTGCGCCCGGCTACAGCGCGGGTTATTCCTCCGAAGAAGGTGCCGTTTATGTTGTCTTCGGTCATGCCGGAGGCTTTGCCGCAGAAAGTTCGCTGGATTCCCTGGCGAATGGGTTAGACGGGTTCAAACTGATCGGCCCGAACGCTGGTGACAAGCTGGGCAGTGCGGTGGCGGGGCTGGGCGATGTCAACGGCGACGGTATTGATGATGTCATTATCGGGGCGCAGGATTCTGATTATTCGGGAGCTTTCTCGGGTGACGCATTTGTTGTCTTCGGGGCAAATGGATTGTCGGCGCCCAATCTTGCGGACATTTCCAACGGCACTGGCGGCTTCCGGATCATCGCGGAAAATTCCTACGACCGGCTTGGCACTGCTGTGGCGTCGGCCGGTGATGTCAATGGCGATGGCATCGATGATATCCTGCTTGGTACCCGGCTTCAGGATGATAGTGACGGCGCCAGCTACGTCATCTTTGGCAGTGAAACCCCATCCAGCGTTGTGGACCTTGCCAATATAGCCGTCGGCATCGGTGGCTTCCGGATCGACGCCTCTGCTACCGGTTCCAGGGTCGGTCAGGCGGTGGCGGCGGGCGATATCAACGGTGATGGTTTTGACGACATCCTTGTGGGCGCAAGCGGCAGTGATGAAGGAGGCTTCGATTCCGGATCAACATTCGTGTTCTTTGGTGCTGATTTCACGCAGTCGGTGACCTTCATCGGTACAGCCGGGAACGACTTTACCAATGGCAGCAGCGGCGCTGACAATATTATTGGCGGACAGGGCAATGATGAATTCAACGGGAATGGCGGTGCCGATGTCCTGATTGGTGGCGCAGGCGACGATATTCTGGATGTCGGCGCCGGCTTCTTCCGGGTCGATGGCGGGTCCGGCATTGACCAGATGACCTTCTCTGTTGGCATACCCGAAGGGACGGAAATCAACTTCCGGAGTTCAGGTGACGAAAAGGTCACCGGCATCGAGCATTTCCTGTTTGCGAACAGTTTCAACGATTTTACGGCAGGCAGCATTGTCCTGGATGATTCCGACGTGCGTGGCATGTCCGATACCGGCACGCTGACCGTCGCCAGCACGAATAACAGTTTGCGAGACCAGAGCTTTCATACACTGAACATGTTCGGGGACTGGGACTTTACGGGGTTCGACGGTTTCTCCCATAGCTTCGTTGATAACGACAGCACGGCAACCGGGCTTGAAATTCAGGACAACGTCAATCTTCTGTCTACCGGCCAGGTGACGTTGGACGGCAACCAGACCCTCGATTTCGCCAGCGTCGAAGGATTGTGGGAAATCAACGGCGGTTTCTTCCTGAATACGGAAACACTGACGGTTCAGACCGGAACGCTGCACATCCTGAGCGGGTCTGAATTCGATTTCGGCGCCGGTGCGGTCGATGTCACGAGCGCCGACGGTTTTTTGATTAACGACGGTAACTTCGCCGGCGGTGCCTCGCCGGGCGCGGTGACGATCAACGGCGATATTTCGTTTGGCAGTTCCGCGTCGATGGAATTTGAACTGGGTGGCCTCGTTCCCGGCATTCATGACGGCTATGATATCCTGTCGATCAGCGGCGAATTCGAAGCGGCGGGTACCATAAACCTCGTCGAATTCGGCGGCTTCGATGTATCGGCGGGTGACGAATTCGATGTGGTCCAGGCGGGCGCGATGACCGGCGCGTTCAGTGATATTGTCGGGCTCGACGTCGGTGGCGGCGTGGTGCTGGATGCGGTGCAGTCGGAAGCGGGCGTGACCCTGACCGGGCGCGCCGTGACCCATCAGGGGACAGCGGGTGGCGATACGCTGACTGGCGGCGCGGGCGATGATGTCTTCAGCGGCGGTGCGGGGGCTGACTTTATTCTGGGCGGCGGTGGCGCGGACCTGATGCATGGTGGCGATGGCGACGATATCTTTGTCGCGCCGGATACTGGCTTTGGCCGGATTGACGGCGGTGATGGCTTCGACACGATTGAATTTTCCGGGACAGGCAACAGTTTTGACCTGACGACGCTGAGCGGCGACCAGATAAATGCGATCGAAGGGATCGACCTGACCGGCAATGGCGACAACGTTCTGACCCTCGATGCGGATAGTGTCTTTGCCGCGACGCGCGGCGTGAATGCGGCGACGGGAACCGAACACAGCCTGATTATCGATGGTGATGCCGGCGATACGGTGGATGCCGGTGCGGGCTGGTCGAATACCGGGACGGTGACCATCGGCGGTGATGGTTATTCCGTATACGAAAGTGACAATAGCGACTCACAGCTTTACGTTAGCAACGACGTGAACGTGAATGCGGCGTAGCCAGCGGTTTCGGCGCGCCTGATCCGGAGGGAATTTCGTGGCAGCTAAAAAAGACAAGGGGGGCCCGAAAGCGGGCACCACAGCGGCGGAATCTGCGCCGGAACCAAAACTCGAAATCTCCGCATCGCGACAGTTCAACTCCTGGATCGCCGAGCAGGGCATCAGCCTTGGCTTCACCACCTATCAGGCGGGCAAGGTCTTCCTGATCGGATTGAAGGATGAAAATCGTCTGTCGGTCGAGGAGCGGACGCTAAACCGTTGCATGGGCATGGTCGTCAACGGCAACAGCATGTGGGTCAGTTCGCTATACCAGATCTGGCGCTTCGAAAATGTCGTGCCCGAAGGGCAGGCGCATGATGGATATGATCGGATTTTCGTGCCCAAGGTTGGCTATGTCACCGGCGATTGCGATGTCCACGACATGGGCGTCGACAGCGATGGAAAGCTGGTTTTCGTCAACACGCTGTTCGGCTGCCTGGCGACGACCAGCGACACACATTCCTTCCGACCGATCTGGAAGCCACCCTTCATTTCCCAATTGGCGGCAGAAGATCGCTGCCATCTGAACGGGTTGGCGATGGTCGATGGCCGTCCAAAATACGTGACAGCGGTGTCCCAGGCGGATGTCGCCGATGGCTGGCGCGACCGGCGCGATGAAGGCGGCATCGTCATGGATGTCGATACCAATGAAATCGTCTGCAGCGGATTGTCGATGCCGCATTCGCCGCGCTTCCATGACGGCAAGTTGTGGCTGCTGAATTCCGGCACCGGCTATTTCGGCTACGCCGATATGGAAACCGGAAAATTCGAACCGGTTACGTTTTGCCCCGGCTATCTGCGCGGCCTGTCCTTTCACGGGCGGTTTGCCATAGTCGGTCTGTCGAAACAGCGCCAAAACCGCACGTTCAGCGGGCTGGCCCTGGATAGCGGCTTGACCGAACGCGATGCCGAACCGCGTTGCGGCTTGTATGTGATCGACACGCAGACCGGCAGTATCGTGCACTGGTTGCGCGTTGAAGGCATCATCGAGGAACTTTACGACGTGGTGGTGCTGCCGGATGTCCGGCGTGCGACCGCAATCGGTTTCGTGACCGATGAGATCCGGCGCGTTATCAGCGTCGAACCGGAAGCGGATTGACGACGGCCCGGAAACTTGGCCAGTACACCGTCCGTCGCCGTCTTGCGACCGGCGATTATGCGGAAATTTACCTGTGTGAATCGGGGCATGATTCCGTTGCGCTGAAGGTATTCCACCTGCGCAGTCAGTCGCTCGCCCGTCATATCCGGGAAACGCCGGGCCTGTCGGTGGACCTGTTGCGCCAGCGGTTCCGTGACGAGGCCATGTTGATGGCCCGGTTCGATCACCCTCATGTGGTGCCTGTGCGCAATTCGGGCGGGCTCGATACCGATAATCCGTATTATGTCATGCCGTATTATCCGACAACGCTGGCCGAGAAAATCCGCCGGCGATTGCCCGGTCGCGCTGACGTTGTCCTGCAGCCTCTGCCGGTACCTGAAGCGCTGGCGGTGCTGCGACAGATCCTGTCCGGCCTTTCGGCTGTGCATGCCGCCAGTATCGTGCACCGCGATCTCAAACCCGCGAATATCCTGATTGATGGGGATGGCAACGCCGCGCTTGCTGATTTCAGTGTTGCCCGCGTGCCCTGGCCTGGCTACACGCCGGTCCGGTCGAAATTCGGCATTCCGCCATTCGTCAGCCCGGAACAGGAATCAGACGCCGGTCTTGCCGATGCCCGCAGCGATGTATTCGCCGTCGGCGCAATTGCCCATATCCTTTTCACCGGGCAGCTTCCCGGCCCGCTGGCGGCACCCGCATTGTCTGCTCTCGATGTGCCGCAAGCCGAATGGGTCCAGCACCTACTGCGCCCGGACCCGACGGAACGGCCCCGGGACGCGGCGGATGCATTGCTTGCCCTGAACGCGGCTATGCCGGGTCCAGAACCTCGGTATTGACGACCATATCGCGGTCCAGTTTGCCATCCAGCCGGTCCAGCACGTTCTGGGCGCAAGTGATGGCCATGCGATGCGCGGACTCGCGGGTTACCCCGGCAATATGCGGGCTGATGATGACATTCTCCAGGTCGAACAGCGGGTTGTCGGCGTTCGGCGGTTCCAGTTCGAACACGTCCAGCCCGGCCCCGCGGATGCTTTTGGCGGACAGCGCGGCGTGCAGGGCGATTTCGTCGACAATGCCACCGCGCGCGCAATTGACCAGAATGGCCGTTTCTTTCATGGCCTCGAATTCCGCCGCACCGAACATGTTGGCGCTTTCCGGCGAAAATGGCAGGTGCAGCGAGACGTAGTCCATGTCCGGCAATACCGCGCGGAAGTCCGTTACGGGGGTGCACCCGGCGGCGGCAATGACATCCGGCGCGACAAAGGGGTCAACGACATGCACGTCCATTTCCAGCGCGAGGCAGCGTTTTGCCAGCCGGGTGCCGATGCGCCCGAAGCCGATGATCAGCAGTTTCTTCTGCCACAATTCGATGGCATGGGTGTTCAGCCGGTAATCCCAGTTTCCGGCGCGAACGGCCTGGTCATGCTCACGGCCCATCTTGGCCAGTTCGAACATCATGAACATGGCCGCTTCGGCGACGGGGACGGCATTTGCCGTGCCGATGACCGCCAGCGGAATGCCGCGCTCGTTCAGCGCCGGAACGTTGATATTGTCGTAGCCGACCCCATATCGGGACACGACTTCCAGTGAATCCGCCGCGGCGATCAGCTCAGGCGTGACCAGCGCGGTTCGAACCGTAATACCGTGAACGCCCTTCATTCGGGGCAGCAGGTTTTCCGCCGATACATCGGTGATCATCTCATAGGTGATGTCCTCCCGCGCCTCGAACAGGTCCGTTGCAGCGGGCGGCATCGGGCCGAGCAGCAGAACTTTCCGCATGTTTTCCATGTTTCTTTCCTTATGATCCATCACGCATACGCGGTAACCTAGAGGGCCAAACAGTCAGGAGCAATCCGCGTGGCGCAGATCGCCGATAACAATGAAATACAGGACAGGGTCATCGCATTTCTGTCACGCGCGGACAGTTACGGACCCGGTGTCGATACCGTTCAGCGGATTGATACCCATATCTCGGTAATTTTTCTCGCCGGTGACCGCGCCTACAAGATGAAGCGTGCCGTGCGCTTCGAATATGTCGATTACGGCACGCTGGCCCGTCGCAAGGTGTTCTGTGATGCGGAAATCGCCACCAACCGGCGTACTGCGCCGGCACTGTATCTTGGCAGTATCGCCGTGACACAATCCGCCGATGGAACCTTGTGCCTCGGCGGTGAAGGCGCGCCGGTTGAATGGCTGGTCGAAATGCGTCGCTTTGATCAGGATTCCCTGTTCGACCGGATGGCAGCGGACGGCCGATTGACGCCGGATCTTATGTCCCGGCTGGCGGATTCGATATCGCGGTTTCATGGCGATGCGAACCCGGTAACGGAACGGTCGGGTACGGCAATCATGCGCCACATCCTGGATGGCAATTTCCGCGAAATCCGAAAGTCCACGCCCGCGCTGTTTGACCCGGAAAAAGTTGCGCAATTGGAGGCGCGATGCCGAACCGCCCTGGATGAAAACGCCGGGCTGCTGGATGCGCGGGCGCTTGCAGGGTGTGTCCGGCATTGTCACGGCGACCTGCATTTGCGCAACATCTGTCTGGTTGACGGGGAACCGACCCTGTTTGACGGGATCGAATTCAACGACGAGATCACGGTCATCGATGTGCTCTACGATCTGGCATTCCTGCTGATGGACCTGGAGCACCGGGATCACCGCGACCGGGCCAATGAAGTGTTCAACCGCTATATGGCGCTGGGGGATGGGGCGGCGGGGCTTGCGGTTCTGCCGCTGTTTCTGGCCTGCCGGGCGCTGATCCGGGCGCATACCACCGTTGCCGCCGCGAAGAACCAGCCTGGTGAAAAACTGCGCGCGGCATTCGAGACCGAGGCATGCGCCTATCTGGACCTTGCCCATTCGTTCCTGCAGCCAGGTGATGCCCGGCTTGTCGCCGTCGGGGGGCTGTCGGGGTCGGGGAAATCGACAGTGGCGCGGGCGCTCGCGCCGGAACTTGGGCGCGCGCCGGGGGCGCTGTTGCTGCGCAGCGATGTCATTCGTAAACGGCTGTTCGGTGTTTCGCCGGAAACTGCCCTGGGGCAGGACGCCTATACGCCGGCGGCATCGCAACGGGTCTATGCGGCGTTACTGGATGCGGCGGCAAAGGCGCTGGCGGCGGGGCATAGCGTTATCGCCGATGCTGTATTTGCACGCGAAGCGGAACGCGCGGAGATTGAAGCGGTCGGGAAAGCGGCCGGGATCGAATTTACCGGATTCTGGCTGGATGCGCCGGTGGCGGCGCTTGAGGACAGGGTAACCGCGCGGCGGGGGGATGCGTCGGATGCCGATGCCTCGGTGGTGCGACGTCAGCTTGCATATGACCTGGGCGCCATGCACTGGCATCGTATTGACGCCGGCGATGGGGCCGACCAGACGCTGAAACGGGCTGAAGCGCTGCTCTAGCGTCCCAGTGTCCGGATATAGGCGATGATATTGTCGATGTCGTACCGGCTGAGGGTCAGGTCGGGCATCGGCGGGTGCGGGGCATGCAGCCAGCCGCGCAACCGCGCATCCGGATACGCGGATGGGCTGGCCATCTGGCCAAAAGACGGAACGGTATCCGACGCCTGTCCCGTTCCGTTCACAAAGTGACAGGCTGAACACCAGTCTGTCGCCAGTTTCTGGCCCTGACTTGCGTCGGCTGACACGGCGGTACTTGCGCCCATGACCAGTGCGATAAGGAACGCCGCGAGCCAGTTAACAGGATTTCTGTTCACGGGGCGTGCACTCCTTGAAGGTGAAGGGTGTGTTATCGCTGTTGCGAACGGCGTCGAAGCTGCGTTTATCCTCACAATGAATCTTGGCCATGACCACATTCGCGTCCGGCAATGCCCGTTCAACGACATGGCTGATAAAGGTGACCGTGCAGGCAAGCGAACGCATGGCCTCGGCGCTCATTTGGGCTTCCCATTTCGGGCGGTCGGCCGCGTGGCTGCTGCCTGCGAGCATTCCCACCGCCAAAAAACCGAGCACGACCGCAAGGCGGCGTATGTTCTGAATATTTTCCATACGCTCAGAATGCCCCGCAATGGGCACCCTGGCGTTGATTTGCGTCAATAAACGGGAAAAACCGATCCGGTACTAGTCGGGTTTCGCGGTGTCTTTTGTGTCCTGGAATGGCGGCAGTGCCGGTAATTCGTCGGCCAGCAGCGTTTCTTTTTCCAGCAGCTGTTTTGCGGTTTCATCCAGCAAGGAGCGGCTGGACAGCAGAATGGCGCTGGCCCGCTCAAAGGCCCTGGCGATCAGGGCGCGGACCGCCTTGTCGATTGTGGTTGCGGTTTCCTCGCTATACCGCCGTTCGCCCGGCATCCGCATGTTGCCCAGGAATTGCGAAGGTTCATCCGCATAGGTCGCATGGCCAAGGGTTTCGTCCATACCGTAACGGGTGACCATGTCACGGGCGATATCGGTCGCCTTGTTCAGGTCGTCGGATGCGCCGGTTGATATTTCCTCGAATACCAGGGCTTCCGCCGCCCGGCCGCCCAGCAGAACCGCCATCTTGTCATTCAGCTCCTTGCGGCTCATCAGGTAACGTTCCTCGGTCGGCCGTTGAATGGTGTAGCCCAATGACCCGATCCCGCGCGGGATGATCGAAACCTTGTGCACTTCGTCACTGCCCGGCAGCGATTTCGCAACAAAGGCATGGCCAAGTTCGTGATAGGCGACGACTTTCCGTTCATGCGGAATGATCAGCCGGTTCCGTTTCTCCAACCCGGCAATGATACGTTCGATGGCGGCGGTAAAGTCTTCTTCCGTGACAGCATCACCGTTGCGGCGGGTTGCCACAATCGCCGCCTCGTTGACCAGGTTTGCCAGGTCGGCGCCGGTGAATCCGGGGGTCAGCGCGGCGATGTTCGCCAGTTTGATGTCCTTGGAGAGGATCACCTTGCCGATATGAACCTTCAGGATCGCCTCGCGTCCGATTTTGTCCGGCCGGTCGACAAGGACCTGCCGGTCGAACCTGCCGGCGCGCAGCAAGGCGGGGTCCAGGGTTTCCGGCCGGTTTGTCGCTGCCAGCAATACGACACCGGAACTGGCGTCAAACCCGTCCATTTCGCTGAGCAACTGATTGAGCGTTTGTTCCTTCTCATCATTACCGCCGCCCATTGGCGAGGCGCCGCGCGCCCGGCCCAGCGCATCCAGTTCGTCGATGAAGATAATGCAGGGCGCGGTTTTACGCGCCTGTTCAAACAGGTCGCGGACCCGGGCGGCGCCCACGCCGACAAACATCTCAACAAATTCGGACCCGTTGATGGAAAAGAACGGTACCCCTGCCTCGCCGGCAACGGCGCGGGCCAGAAGCGTCTTGCCCGTGCCCGGTGGGCCAACCAGCATGACGCCTTTGGGCATGCGCGCGCCAAGCCGGCCATAGGTGCCGGCATCCTTCAGGAATTCGACGACTTCCACGAGTTCCCGCTTGGCTTCGTCGACACCGGCGACATCGTTGAAGGTCACCTTGGTGTCCTTCTCCATATAGACCTTGGCCTTGCTTTTCCCCACGGCCATGAAGCCGCCCATGCCGGACTGGTTGGCGAAACGGCGGATTACGAACATCCACAGGGCGAAGAAAACCGCGACCGGAACGATCCAGGAAAGCAGATTGGCCAGGAAGCGGCTTTCAATGACGCCGGTGAATTCGACGTCGTATTTCTGAAAATCCTCTGCCAGCACGGGTTCGACCCGCACCGTGAATATCTGCGAATTGCCGTCGGCATTGGGATTGCGCAATGTGCCGCGGATATGCTGGTCGGAAATGGCAATCTTTTCGATCTGCCCGTCATGCAGCAACGCCTGGAATTCGCTATACGGGATTGTTTCGACGGCCTGCCGGTCACCCCACCACTGCTGGGCGAAAACGACGGCCCATACGGCGACGATGATATACCAAAGGTTGATCTGGTGTTTCTTTTCCATGCTAAAGGTCTTCCTTCCGGCCGGATTTTGTGGCCTGACACCCTGTGCGCCCCTCATTCTGCCTGATTACAGAGAAGAAGTGGCGGCTTTGTCTGGTATGAGGCGACGCCCTGCGGTATTTCTCGCCCCTGACCCCGAATATGACGAGCGTATAAATCTTACACAATGTTGCATATCAATGACCTGACATACCGGATCGGTGGCCGGATCCTGCTGGAACAGGCGACGGCGGTTGTGCCGCAAGGGCATAAGGTCGGCCTTATCGGACATAATGGTTCCGGAAAGTCGACCCTGCTGAAGCTGATCATGGGGGAACTGGAGCCTGATACCGGCTCGATCAACCTGCGCAACAATGCGCGGATCGGCACCGTTTCGCAGAAAATGCCGGAAGGGGATTCATCGCCGCGCGATTTCGTGCTTGCCGCGGACGAAGAACGCGCCGCCCTGCTGGCGGAGGCTGAAACCGCGACGGACCCGAACCGCATCGGTGAAATTCATGTCCGGCTTGCCGATATCGGTGCCGAAGCCGCACCGGCACGCGCCGCGGCCATTCTCGCCGGGCTGGGCTTCGATGAAACGGCGCAGGCGGCGCCGCTGGATTCATTTTCCGGCGGCTGGCGGATGCGTGTTGCGTTGGCGGCGACACTGTTTTCCGCCCCCGACATGCTGCTGCTCGATGAGCCGAGCAACCATCTCGATCTCGAAACCCGGCTATGGCTGGAAACGCATCTGACATCGTATCAGGGCACGATCCTGCTGGTCAGCCATGATAGGAACCTGCTGAATACGATTGTCGATACGATTATCCATCTCGACGATACCAAGCTGAATGTCTATCGCGGCAATTACGACCGTTTTGAGCGGACCCGAAACGAGCGGATGATCCTTCGTGCCGCTGAATTCTCCAAGCAGCTTGAACAGCGCAAGCATATCCAGAGCTTCATCGACCGGTTCAAGGCGAAGGCCAGCAAGGCCAAGCAGGCGCAGTCCCGGGTCAAGGCGCTGGAGCGGATGGACGAATTGAGCCCGGTCCGGCCGGACCGTGAGGTTGCGTTTGATTTTCCGAATCCGAGTCCCCTGCCGCCGCCACTGATCGCAATGGATGGTGCGAGCGTCGGTTATGCCGAAGGCAAGCCGATCCTGAGCAAGCTGGACCTGATCCTTGGCCCCGAAGACCGGATCGCGTTGCTGGGTGAAAACGGTAACGGCAAGACGACCCTGTTGCGGCTGCTGATGGGGCAGTTGAACGCGATGTCCGGGTCGGTGCGCAAACCCGGCAAGTTGCGTGTTGGTTATTTCGAACAGGAACAGGCGGATGCCTTTGATCTGGAGCGAACCCCGGCGCAGGAACTGACGAGCCGCATGCAGGATGCGACTGAAACCAAGGTCCGGGCGCATCTTGGCAGTTTCGGGCTGGGACAGGAAAAGGCCGATGTGAAGATCGGCTCCCTGTCCGGTGGTGAGAAGGCGAAGCTGCTCTTTGCCTGTATCACGCGGGAAGCGCCGCATATCCTGATGCTGGATGAACCGACCAACCATCTTGATATCGATTCCCGCGATGCGCTGATTACCGCAATCAACGCCTATCAGGGCGCGGTCATTCTGGTGACGCATGATCTGCATCTGGTGGAACTGTGCGCCGAAACCCTGTGGGTGGCCCGCAACGGCGGCTGCCGCGTCTTTGACGGTGATATCGCCGAGTACCGGAAGGATGTGCTGGAAGCGCGCCGCGCGGACCGCCGGCGACAAAAAGCAGAAAAATCCAACGTCGATGAGCGCGGCGCACGGCGGGATGCCCGCCGGGCCGGTGCGTCGGCCCGGGCGGCGCGATCGTCCCAGCGCAAGGCGGTGCAGGCAGCCGAACGGGTGATGGAAAAACTGGGCAAGGAAAAGGCGCTGCTCGAGAAAAAGCTCGCTGATCCGGCCCTGTACCGAGGCCCCGCTGTTGAAATCGCCTTGCTGAACCGGCAGATGGGTGACCTGCAGAAAAAAATAAGCGAAGCTGAAGCCGAATGGCTGGAAGCGGAAGAAGCGCTCAACGGATCGGGCGACGAGGTACAAGAAGGCGTGGCGCGATGACTGTTCTGACGGCACAAACGGCACAGCCCGAAATTGCATACAAACGCAAAGGCAGCGGCCCCAATTATGTGTTGCTGCATGGCGGGATGGGGTCGTGGAACCACTGGGCGCGCAATATCGATGCGCTGGCGGAACACTATACGGTTTATGCCATCGACCATCCCGGTTACGGCGACTCGCCCGATGTGGACAAGGAAATGTCCGGTGAGGATTATCGGGGGCTCGTCTGCCGCGCCATCGACACGATGCTGGGGGCCGATGCGTCCTTTCATCTGACCGGGTTTTCCTTTGGGTCGGTGCTCAGTTCCTGCATCGCGGCCCGGTTCGGTGACCGGGTCAAGGCGCTGTCGCTGATCGGGTCCAGCGGTTACGGCAAGCCGGAAGGGCGGGATATCGGGACGCGCAGCTACAAATCGGCCGGGGATGACGAGGCGAAGTTTCGCGACATCGTGCGCAATAACCTTCTCGCCTTCATGCTGACCAATCCGGAATCGATTGACGAAACAGCCATCGATTATCACGGCGCCAATGTCCGTCGCACCCGTTTCGACAGTCGCAAGGTCAGTTGGGGCGATACCCAGCGGCTCGACCTGCCGCGCATTACCTGCCCGCTGCAGATTATCTGGGGCACCGATGATATCACCGCGCATCCGTCACTGGACGAACGTATCGCGCTGGTGCGGTCGTTCAAGCCGGATTTCCGGCTGGATATCGTCGATGGCGGGTCGCATTGGACGATGTATGACAGCGCCGAACAGGTGAACCGGCTGCTGCTGGACTTTCATCTGAAGGTCGAAGGTTAGACCTTCTCTTCGTCCCGGTCCTGTTGCGCGGTTTCCGGATTGCGGGCGTCCACCGGGCCATAGCCGCCACCGCCCGGCGTGCGCATCATTACGGTATCGCCGGGTTTCAGGATGTGTTGGCTCTTCGGGTCCACGGTGTCACCATTGATCTGGATTTCGCCCTTGGCGCCGTCATCGCCCCCGGCAATGCCGGGTGCCGCGATCCGGGTGCGTTCCGCCAGGAACGAAACCGCGCAGGGGGTCTTCGTCAGGTTTTCAAACATGATTTCCTGACCCAACCCGCCGCGATGCTGGCCCTCGCCGCCGGAACCGGGGCGCAGCCGGCGATGCCGGATTCTCAACGGCGCCAGTTGCTCGATAACCTCCACCGGTGTTGCGGAAATATTGCTGGGCCAGCTGAGGCAGCTTTGCCCGTCCGATTGTGCCGTGCCGCCCATGCCGCCATTGAAGAAGAACAGTTTGGCGAAACTCTTGCCGGCATCGGTAACCCCGGACTGCGTGATGCACCACAGTGGCGAACCGGCGCCCGCCATGATTTTTTCCGGCATGATCTGCGCCAGCGCGCCAAAGACCAGCGATGGCACGAAATGCCCGATCAGTGCGCGCGAGCCACCGGAAGCAGGAAATCGCGGGTTGAGGATACAGCCTTCCGGCGCGGTAGCATGGATCGGTCGGATCGACCCTTCGTTGTTCGGCAGATCCGGTGCCGCCGCGCATTTCACCGCATAGGCGGTCATGGCGTAGGTGTAACACATGGCACAGTTGATCGCCTTGTCGACCTGCGGTGCGGAGCCGGTGTAATCGGCGAAGACCTCGTCATCCCGGATGGTCAGCGTGACCTCAAGGTCCAGCGGTTCGGTCAGCCCGTCGGTGCTGATTGTATTCTTGTATACGCCGTCCGGCAGCGCGCGTATCGCGGCCCGCATGGCCCGTTCCGACCGGCTCTGGATTTCCGTTGCCAGATCCTGCAGCGTCGATAACCCGTATTCGGTCATGAACCCGTCGATGCGGTCGGCCATCAGGTCGAGCGCCGTCACCTGCGCCCACAGGTCCCCGACGACTTCATCCGGGGTGCGGACATTCTTGCGCAGCAACTGGAAGAAGGTTTCGTCCGGCTCACCGGCGCGGATCAGCTTCATGATCGGTATCTGGAAGCCTTCCTCGAACACCTCGCGTGGTTCGGGGGAACGGATCTTGCCGCCGATATCGGGCGCATGCGCCGTGCTGCCGGCGAACCCGACCAGCTTGCCGTCATGGAACAAGGGCCGGCCGACACTGATATCGGGCAGGTGCCCCGTACCCATCCAGATGTCGTTGGTAATGAGGACGTCCCCGGGTTGCAGTGTTTCCGCCGGGTATTCGTCCAGGAAATGGCGGATTGTCCGGGGCAGGGTTCCGATAAAGGATGGGATGCTGTCGGTCGCCTGCACCAGCGAGCCACCGGATACATCGGTGATGACACAGGAAAAATCATGGCTGTCGCGAACCACGGTGGAAAATGAGGTTCGCACCAGTGCTGCCGCCGCTTCGTCGACAATGGAAACCAGCCGTGTCCACAAAACTTCCAGCGTGGCGGAGTCGAAGGCCTGTTGTTGATCCGTCATTGCGGTAGCTCCACGATCAGGTTGCCGGCATCGTCGATCCGGGCTTCGCCCCCGGGGCCGATGATCAGCGTTGATTCCGCTTCCTCGACCACGGCAGGTCCGGTGAAACTGTCGCCGGGCCGCAGCCGGGCGCGGTCATAGACGGCGGTGTCCACAAAATCATTGTTTTCCGGGAAACGGACCGGCCGTGTGCCGGTCTGACCGCCGCCGGTTTCGCCGGCTGCCCCGGTCGCGAATTCGGCCCTTTCGCCGGGTACGTCGGCCCGCAGGGATACGCGGATATTGATGATTTCGGCAACAACATCCGGTGGGGTGCGGGAAAAAGTCTGGCGGTATGAAGTTTCGAACGCGTCCAGCATCATCCGGGCGCTTTCTGCCGTATAGGGCCCGGCGGGCAGCGTGACGACCACTTCAAACCCCTGACCGACATAGCGCATATCGGCCAGCCGGGTGATCCGCGCGGCTGCCGGGTCGAAGCCGGTTTCCGCGATAACATCCGCCGCGTCGGTTTCGAGCGCCCGGTAGGCGGCTTCCAGATCGGGCCAGTTGATGGCATCCAGCGGTGTCGCCACGGTTGCCACGCGGTCGATCCGCGCCGGTGCGATCAGCAGACCCAGCGCCGAGGCAACGCCGGCAGCAGGCGGGCAGATGATCCGCCGCACGCCGAGTTTCCGGGCGACGTAATAGGCATGGACCGGCCCGGCGCCGCCGGTGGCCAGCAGCGTGTAGAGACGCGGGTCTTTGCCGCGTTCAGCAATATGGACGCGTGCCGCGCTGGCCATGTTTTCGTTCACGACCTCATAGATGCCACGCGCGGTGTCGATTACAGACAGGCCGGACTTGTCGGCGAGCGGCTGCATCGCCCTGGCCGCCGCATCGGCGTCGATATTCATGCTGCCGCCGGCGAAGGAACCGGCGTTCAGATAGCCCAGCAGCAGGTCGGCATCGGTGACGGTCGGGTTTGTGCCGCCGCGCCCGTAACAGACCGGCCCCGGTTCGGAACCGGCGCTTTCCGGCCCGACCTTCAGCAATTCCATAGCGTCGATATGGGCGATGGAGCCGCCGCCCGCGCCGATTTCAATCAGTTCGATGGCGGAAATGGTCAGCGGCAGCCCGCTGCCTTCGGCGAAGCGTTTCTCGCGCGCGGCTTCGAAATGATAGGCGACATGGGGTTCGCCGTTATCGACCAGCGCCAGCTTGGCTGTGGTGCCGCCCATGTCGAAGGCAAGAATGTTGTCGATACCGGCCTGGGAACCAAAATGCGCCGCGACCAGCGCGCCGGCGGCAGGGCCGGATTCCAGCAACTGCACGGGGGAACGCTTGGCTTCGGCGATATGGGTCAGCCCGCCATTCGACAGCATCATGAAATAGGGCGCGCTGATGCCCAGATCCTTGGTCTGTGCCACCAGCCGGTCGACATAGGTATGCGCCAGCGGTTTGACATAGGCATTGGTAACCGTGGTCGAGGTCCGGTCGTATTCGCGGATTTCCGGGGCGACATCATGGCTTGCGGTAATGATCAGGTCCGGGAAGGCCCGTTCGATCGCGGCCAGGGCCGCATCTTCATGTGCCGGGTTGGCATAGGCATGCAGGAAGACAATCGCGACGGCTTCGACCTTCTTGTCGACCAGGGTCTGCACCTTGGCCAGCAGGTCGTCTTCGTCCAGCGGTGTGATGACGGCGCCGTCCGGACCCATGCGCTCGCTGACTTCAAGCCGCAGGTCCCGTGGGGCCAGCGGCTTTGGCATCGCGATGAACAGGTCATACAGTTCGTATTTCCGTTCGCGCCCGATTTCCAGCACGTCCCGGAAGCCGTTGGTGGTAATCAAGCCGGTGCGCGCGCCCTTGCGTTCGATCAGCGCGTTGGTGAACAGGGTCGTCGCATGGACGATCCGGTACAGTGATTCGGGTGCGATACCGCCATCCAGCAGTTTCTTCAACCCGGTCAAAACTCCGCGGGACGGATCGTCCGGGGTGGTCAGTTCCTTCCCCTTGGCGATCCGGCCGGTGCTGCGGTCATAGACAACGAGATCGGTGAATGTGCCGCCGATATCGATGCCGAGTGCGTGCGTGTCGTTCACGGGCGACCCTATGGCTTGAGCGGGAGTTCTTCGCCCTCGGGTAATTCGACCTGCCCGACATTCAGAGTCATGGAAATCAGGGTGTAGTGGCCGCATAAGCCGATCAGTTCGGCAATGCCGGATTCACCAAGGTTTTCAAGCGCCCAGTCATAGGTTTCGTCGCTGATATCCCGCTTTTCATGCAATTCGTTACAGAATTCGTAAACGACCGCCTCGTTCGGATCGACAAAGCTGGGCCGGCGGCGTTGCTTGATCGCTTCCATGATTGATTCGGCCAGGCCGCCTTCCAGGGCGATCGGCGCATGTGCATACCATTCGTACTGTGACGTCCAGTGTCGGGCCGTGACCAGGATGGCGAGTTCGCGCAGATTGGCGGGCAGGGTGCCGCCAAAGCGCAGCGTGGCGCCCATTGCCTGGACCCCGTCTGCGACCGCTGGATTCACCAGCAGCTTTGCGAACGGGCCCCGGACACTGCCGCGCGGGCCGGAAGCGATCTTGTCGTAAACGGCCTTTTGCGCTGGCGTCATGTTGTCCGGGTCGAATGATGATAGTCGGCTCATGAAGTTTCCTACTCCTGCAGATTCTTGATTGTGTGCCCGCAAGACTAACCGTCCGCGCCGCCCGATCAAAGCCCCCCTCCGGATCATCACAGTTTGTCGGCTCGATTTCGGTGCGGTACGATGGGCTGGCAATGCTGAACGATGCAGAAATCGAAGGATACAGGCTCCTGCTCGTCGAACGGCGCGCGGCGTTGCAGGCGCTTGCCGATGGCAGCAGTGGCGCGCGCAAGCCGGTGGAGCTGGATCAGAGTCGGGTTGGCCGCCTGTCGCGGATGGATGCGATGCAGGATCAGGCAATGGCGCTGGAAACCGCCCGGCGGCGCGAGATCGAGTTGAAACGGATCGAGTCCGCCTTGAAGCGGGTTGAAACCGGCGAATACGGTGACTGCCTGACCTGCGGCGACGAAATAGCCAAGAAACGCCTGCAGTTCGACCCGTCCACGCCGGTTTGTATCGACTGCGCGACATAATCCGGAACCTGTGAATGTCAGAAGAGTCGCCGCCGCGCGGCATCCGCGCACTGGGCTGGAACATGCCCTACCTGCTGCTTACCCTCGCGGTGCTGTTCTGGTCTGGCAATTTCATAGTCGGCCGCGCCGTCGCCGGCGACGTGCCGCCGGTGACCCTGGCTTTCTGGCGCTGGACCATCGGGCTGGTTTTCATCCTTGCGCTGGGGCATCGGCAGTTGCGCGCCGATCTGCCAGTGCTGTTGCGAGCCTGGCCGGTGGTGATCCTGCTGTCCGGGCTGGGCATCGCGGTTTTCAATACGCTGGTCTATTTCGGCTTGCAGTCGACGACCGCTGTAAATGGGTTGCTACTGCAATCGGCGATGCCGCTGATCATTCTGTTGTTTTCGTTCCTGCTGTTTCGAGAAGCGCCGCGCCTGAACCAGGTGATTGGCGTGATCATATCTATCATCGGTGTACTGGCTATTGCCTGCCAGGGCGATGTCGCGGTTCTGCTGTCGCTCGCCGTCAATATCGGCGACGTCTGGATTCTGCTCGCGGTTATGTCCTATGCGTTGTATTCGGCGCTGCTGCGCAAACGCCCGGCGGTTCAGCCGTTCAGTTTCCTCGCTGCGACCTTCCTGCTCGGCGCGCTGATGCTCGTGCCACTCTACGCGATGGAATTGCGCGCCGGGCTGCGGATCGCGCCGCAACCCGGATCGTATCTGGCGATCCTGTATGTGGCGCTCTTTCCCGGTTTCCTGTCCTACCTGTTTTACAACCGGGGCGTAGAACTGGTCGGTGCCAACCGGGCCGGGCATTTCATGCATCTGATGCCGGTTTTCGGCAGCCTGCTCGCAGTGGGGTTCCTGGGCGAGACGATTCAGGGTTTCCATCTGGCCGGAATAGCGTTGATCGGCGGCGGGATTTTTTTCGCGATGCTGGGGCGCAGGGCGGGCCCGGCATAAGCGCGCGATGCTAAGCTACACCGTGATGGTCACTTCCACGGACATCTTCTCGAAAGCATCCGATGTGCCGACGAAGCTGCCCGTTACGGGCATGGCCTGCCGGATATCGCGTACGACGGCGACGGGGATCAGGTTGAAGCTGCCGACGCTGCGGTTCGTGGGGTCGAAGGTTATCCAGCCAGCGCCGGGCACATAGACTTCCGCCCAGGCGTGCGTGGACCCCGCGCCGCTTGATCCGGTTGCTTCCTGATCGGGATTATAAAGGTAGCCGGAGACGATTCTGGCCCCGAAACCGAGACTGCGAACGGCTTCGACGAAGAGCACGGCGAAATCCCGGCACGATCCCCAGCCACGACCCAGTGTTTCGACCGGTGACTGGGTGCCTTCATCCTCGCGGCTCTGATAGGCGATGCCCTGATAGACGCCGACACTGATATCCTTGAGCAGCGATAGCGTATCCGTCGGATTGCCCCGAACAAAGGCCTGCGCCCAGGCGCGCAGTTTTTCGTCAGGATCGGGATATTGTGGCGCCGCGAGCGCGCCCAGATCGGCCCATTCATCATCGGTATACCGGAAGGGAAAGTAGATTGCGGCGCCGGCGATGTCGAAGACCGGCCAGGCCTCCGAACGCATCTGCAATTCCGTATGACTGTCGATTGTCAGGCTGTCCAGCGGCCCGGTGAACGACGCCGTCGCGACGGCGTTGCCGGGCACGTCATACGCCCAGGTCAGTAACGCCGTGGGAGAGATGGTGATGTCGTGCGATATCAGCCGCAGGTCGCGGCTTTCCCGCGGCCGCAGCATCAGCCGATGCGGCTCAAGCCTGACCGCCGTCCGGTATCGATACGTGGTCCGATGATGGATTTTCAGGGTGATCATTTTATCATCCTGGAGAGGGCCGAAAGAACGAGGTTATCAGTATATTGCGCAGCCGGTCGCTTTTTTCCGATAGGGACGGTTGCATTCCCAGTCATTCCCGGAATGATCAAGATGCGCATTGTCGGGTATTTTTACAGCCACGCATACCGAATCTTTCTGCCGATATCCCCGATCACATTGCCATCCGGGTCCAAAGGATGAATCGACAATAAATCCGTTCGCCGGCACCTTGATCTCGACACAGTCATTGTCAACGGGCCTGTATCCACGGTGGCAGTCCCAGCCCGCCCGGGAAGAGTAGGCGGCCAGATAACCATGTGTGGGCACGGCGATGGCGGTGCAGGTCTCGCCCTCTTCCCGATATCCCCTGTTGCACTCCCAATTGTCGCCAAAAGAGGAAAGAAACGCATTCTTGGGTACGGCGATGCGCGTACAGGCCTTGTCACCCGCCTTGAATCCCCAGATGCATTCCCAGGTGCGTCCATAGGAAGAACCGGTTGCAAAGGAATTGGGCGGGATTTTTATTTCGAGACAGGCGCCTTTCGTTTCCTTGAAGCCACGGTCGCAATCCCAACCCTTCCCGTAATTCTTGGCACTGGCATTTTGGGGCAGTGGGGTGGACTGGGCCCGGGCGCCGGTTTCGCCAAGTGCAATCATGGCAAGCGAAACAAGCAGCAGGATGCTGAAGAATATGGCGTGGGGATATACGGTTCTGGTCATTTTATTAATATTTCCAATATTGCGTGCGCCTGTACTGTCGGCGGCAAGTATTCGCCGCTATGTCGCATCGAATGCTGCCAGAAAACCTGTTTCCTGGAAGCGCGTGGTTTCGATTGCGGTATCGAAATTCCCGGAACCGGCTAATCGCGCTGTAAGGCGGCGTCCAGTTGTTCCGGGTCGACGGTCAGCGCCTTGGTCAGTAAAGATTCGCCTGGTTTCCCGAGCGGTGAGATAACGGTCAAAACCCGACGATAGACAGGAAAGGACAGCCCTTCCACAAGCGCTTCGTCGGTTTCAACGACATAGGATCCCGCTGGCAACAAATCACCGGATTCATCCAGCAGGAAAGGCTTTGCAAACGTTACAGTCTTGCGGGTGGTACGAACTGTCATCGGCGCCCCGCGTAAGGGTCATCATCGTGTGTAGATAGATTGGTGGAGGAAGATCGTTTCCTCCTGTGTTGTTCGGCTAAGGCTTGGTCGGCGGTCCGACATCGGCGGGGGACTTTTCGGATTGAACAGCAGTCTGGCTGGCGGCCGGCGGGTTCTTGGACTTGTCGTCGGTACTGCCTTTGCTGGGAGCGTTTTGCGCTGTCGAAAATGATTTAAATGACATCTGAAAATGCCTTCCGATAAAGCCTCAATGATTTGAAGCCTTCTAATCATGTGGTGATGACATGAATAAAAGCAATAAATATTATGCTTGTTAGGAATTATTATTTTTAAATTACAAATAAAAATAATAATTATTTTGAAAATAGAAGTTTTTATTAAGCGCTCTAATTACGTAATATTTTGGGCGCAGCGACAGTTGTACCAATAGAAACATGCCCATGGGCGCGGCGCGCGCCACACCATGATCACCCGATCCAATAAAACAACCCGGCCGGTGGCTAACGTTTGGCCAGGTGCTCCGCGGCGTTGAAATAGGGAAGGCGGTCCTTCGGAGAGCAGCCGATCATCGCCAGGCGTTCTGCGATTTTGAGCGCTTTCTGGTATTTGCGCTCGCTATCCGCCGCATCACTGTCCCGCAGCGCAGGGCCACAGATCGAGATGCCGTAATGGGCTTGAAGGGTCCTGATTTTCCGGCCTGCCAGCATACCGTCGGCAAGAACGGCCAGGTCAAATTCTTCGCGTTTCTGGATCCGGAAATCGTTTTCGACCAGATAACCGCGGATACGGGATTCCGCCGCCAGCGCGGCATCCCAATAGTCTGATTCCGATTGCGTCGGTTCACCCGACACTTCCACGAAGGCCATGCAGAACGCCAGAAACGCCTGCTCGTTTTCGGTCGCGGATTTCCAGGCGGTTCGGCCAAGGCCGTTCCAGATGGAAATATCCATTTCCTCGAACACTTTCGGAACGCGGTCGAAAAACAGCCGGTGCAGCCCGTTCTCGTTCAGCGACGCGTCGAGTTTCTGTTCCTTGTAGATATCCGTGGCGGCGTATGTGCCGCAGATCGGGCAGGTATCATCGACATGGGCATTCTTCCGGTAGATATGCGAACACCGGGTGCCGTTATCCAATTCGTTCTTGCACAGAAGATAGATGTCGCCACGGTCTTCGCCGTCCTGCTGTTGTCCGATCCAGTTGAACCGGTTCATGAACTGCATATGCGAGCGGCGATGACTCCACAGGCTCCATTCCAGTTTTTCCACCGGTCCGAAGGTGCTCCAGTTCGAGCTGACATCGATGACCACGCATTTGTCCTTGCCCGGCGCTGATCGCAAGCCCCGGCCAACCGATTGGCCCCACAGGACCTTGGACAGTGTCGGCCGCAGATGGACGATGATGTTGCAATGCGGATTGTCCCAGCCTTCGGCGAGCACGCCGACGGATACCATGGCCTCGACCTCGCCATCCTCGTGGCTTTTCAGCAGCGCCATGCGTTCCTTGATTGGCGTCTGGGCCGTGACGATGGCCGCCGTGACGCCTGCTTGCCGAATGGCTTCCAGGGTCGCCTCGGCAACGCTGATATCGGCGCAGAACCAGGCCGAAACCGGCCGGGAGGCAATTTTCTCGCGCTCTTCGCTATAGCTCCAGATGGCATAGTCGATCATCGATGACTTGATGATCGCCGGTGACAGTTTCGCCACCGGGAAGTCACCCGAACTGATATCGATATTCCGCAGGTCAAGGTCGTGTACGAAATGGGGCCGATAGATCGGCTGCACCAGAACGCCTTCGGCAATCAGGTCTTCGATATTGGCGCAATCGATAATGGCATCGAACGCCAGGCTGAGCTGGTCGCGCTGGTCGCCGGTGCGGCGCTCCGGCGAGGCTGTGAGGCCCATGAATTGCGCGCCCGGCTTTCCGTGTTCGTTGAACTCGTCGATGATCCGCTTGTAGCCGGTGCCGTTTGGCGAAACGCGGTGGGCTTCGTCGACAACGATGAGGTCGGCTTTGGGAATGGCGTCTGAGAGAACTTCCTTCGCCCGCATATTTGTGGACAGCAGGATATCGTACCCTTCGAAGGCCGGGCCCGTGTCATTCACCGTCAATTTGCGGACTGTGTGTTTTTTGCTGAGCGCCCGCTCCAACTGCTCCAGCAGAACGAGCCGGTGGCACAGGACAATGATTTTCTTGTCCTTGTAGAACCGTTCGACAATTTCACTTGCGAGCACGGTTTTACCCGCACCGGTCGGCGCTTTCAGGATGAATCGATTGTGCTGCTTCGTAATCGACGGAAAGATGTCGATGAGCTTTTGTTGCCAGGTTCTGAGTTGCATGGGACGCCTATATCAAAGATTGGTTCACTGCGCACGCTGCTTTGCGCTGTCAGGGCAATTATTCAGATTAACGGGGCGGGGGCGCGATATTCGATTGCGTATGGTTAACGTTTGTATGCCCCGGGATTCGGCGGTCGCGCCAGCGGGGCGGTGCATTTCGGCCATGGACCGGGATGCGGTCCTGTAGCCGGGCGGCGCCGGGTCACTGTTTTGTCCTGAATGTCAGGCACCGCAGCATTTCTTGTATTTTTTCCCTGAACCGCAGGGGCAGGGCGCGTTGCGGCCCACTTTTTCCACCCGGCGTGTCGCCGCTTTGGGGTTCATGATGCAGTCGTGGAACACCCAGCGGTTGTCTTCGCGGATAAAGGTCGAAAGCTCATGATGCACGCCGGGGCCGTTCTTGTCCTGGCAACGGGCGATGAATTCGACGGTGCCGCTCTCGTCTGATTCGCTGCCGCCGGTCGTCTCGCGAATTTCCAGCCCCGACCATTTGACCTGATCGAAGGATGCTTCGAATTCGGCGACGTCAAAATCGGCGCGTTGTTTCTGGGACAGCGTATCCGCCAGATACCGCCCCTTGCCGAGGACATGGGCGCTGTAGCGAGACCGCATGAGGGCTTCGGCAGTCGGTGCCGCCATGGAGTCAAAATACGGGCCGCAGCAGGCATCGAGCGCAAGGCCGGAGCCGCAGGGGCAGGTGTTCGTGGGAATGACGAATGTCTCCTGTTTGGATGAAGCCGGAATAGGAGAATGTATGATCGCAGCGTCCGTCATTCCAGTACGAATGTCGAACTATCCCCGGAAAACATGCCGGGGCACCCCCGAACAGGGGCGCGATCGGCGCGCCGCCGGTTATTCCGTCCCGCAGCGCGAAGGTTTACGCCGTCGGTACCGGCTGTTTTCCTACGATTTCGGGCCGAAGGTTTTTGTCACCTTGCGCCGCCGCATCGGGGCCGATCCTGGCTTGTCCGTTGCCCCTTTGCCGGGGCCCGACGAACCGGCATTCAGGTGGTTCTTGGCCGTGATCTTGCCGGAAAACCGGGTCGGTTGCGGTTTTTTGCCCTTGGGCTTGGGACCATTCTGGTCTCTGGCCGGGCCGGCACCCTTCGATTTCCGATAGGGCTGGTCGCCTTGCGGCTTGCGAAAAGGTTCGTCGCTTTTTGGCTTCTTGTACGGTGCCTTGGCTCTTGGCTTGCCGGGACCGTCGTCGTTTCGTGCCGGCCGCGAATTGCCGGCGTCTTTCGGTGTGCGGTACGGCTCGCGAGCGACGGTCGGTTTGCTATAGGGCTCGCGGGCGGCGGGCTTAACCTGCGGGGGGGCGCTTTCCGCCTTTTCGGGCGATGCCTGCGTATGACTGGCCTCAGCGTCCCGGGGCTTGCGGTCGGCGTTGTAGGGCTTTTTCGCCGCGGGCGGCGGGCTGGCGGCCGCGCCGGGGCGGGCATCTGCCGGCGGACCATCCATCTGGGTCACCCTGACGGTTCGCTCAAGGACACGGTCGGGGCCGACGGTTTCCAGGAATTGCGTGACGCAACTGGGGGCAAGCTCCACATGGGTTTCTTCGGTCCGGACACGGATCGCGCCGATATCGTTCTTGGAAAGGCCGCCCGCCTTGCACAGCATCGGCAGCAGCCAACGGGCCTCCGCCGTATGCTTGCTGCCGACGGATAGTGAGAACCAGACGCCGTCCTGGAAATCATCCCGTCGGGGCTGGTTTTTCGACTCGCGGCGCGGTTCGCTGCGCGAATCCCGACGCGGTTCGCCGCGGGATTCACGGCGTGGTTCCCTGCGTCCTCGCGGTGCGCTCTCGAAGGAATCTGCCGGTTCGTTATCGCGCAGTTCCTCCGGCGCGGACCGGCCGGTGCGATACAGGCGCAGGAAGGCTGCGGCGATCTGCTCCGGGCTGTGCCGGCTCACCAGTTCGCGGGCGAACGGCAGTTCGCTTTCGCTGGCCGGTTCGATCAGCGCGGGATCCTCGAGAATCCGTTCATGGTCGCGCATCGTGATATCTGCGATCGAGGGCGGTCGGGCCCATTCGGCATTGATATTGGCGCTGGTTAACAGCCGTTCGGTGCGGCGGCGTTCGTTATGCGGCACGATCAGGACGCAGGTGCCCTTTCGCCCGGCGCGGCCCGTGCGGCCACTGCGATGCAGCAGGGTTTCCCGGTTTCGCGGCATTTCCGCATGAATCACCAGTTCCAGGTTCGGCAGATCGATGCCGCGTGCCGCCACGTCGGTGGCGATGCAGACACGGGCACGTCCGTCGCGCATTGCCTGCAGCGCATGGGTGCGTTCGTTCTGGCTTAGCTCGCCGGATAGCGCCACGACCGAAAAGCCGCGATTGGTAAAGCGGCTGGTCATGCGGTTGACGGCAGCGCGGGTGCTGCAGAAGACCAGCGCGTTCTTTGCTTCATAGAAGCGCAGCACATTGATGATCGCGATTTCCCGGTCGGTGGGCGTGACGCTCAGGGCGCGGTATTCAATGTCGATATGCTGTTCGCGTTCGGCTGAGGTGCTGACGCGTACCGCATCGCGCTGATAGCGCTTGGCAAGCGACGCGATTGTCCGCGGTACGGTGGCGGAAAACATCAGCGTACGACGTTCCGCCGGGGCGGAGCCAAGAATGAATTCGAGATCCTCGCGGAAGCCGAGATCCAGCATTTCGTCCGCTTCATCCAGGACAATGGCCTTGAATGCGCTGGTATCCAGCGAATTGCGCTCGATATGGTCGCGCAACCGTCCCGGCGTGCCGACCACGATATGCGCACCGCGCTGCAATGCACGGCGTTCGTCACGGAAATCCATGCCACCGACACATGATGTGATGGATGCACCGGTTGACGCGTACAGCCATGTCAGTTCGCGCCGTACCTGCAGGGCCAGTTCCCGTGTCGGGGCGACGACAAGCGCCAATGGGGCGCTGGCTGAGGTGAAGCGTTCGGCACCATCCAGTAGAGTCGGCGCGAGCGTCAGGCCAAAGGCCACGGTCTTGCCCGACCCGGTCTGAGCCGATACCAGAATGTCGGCATCCTTCAGCTCAGGCGCGAGGACAGCTTCCTGCACGGGGGTTAAAACGGTATAGCCGCGTTGACTCAGCGCTTGGCCAAGCGCGGGAACGGCGCTTTCGAATTCTGTCATGTTCTTCCGAATACGGGTTCGTGCGCCGGGTTGCGGGTCAATCGTCCTGGGCGGGCGCACATAGCCGCGACCTGGTTCGCGGCGGCAGGGTTCAAATCTGCCGCCTTGTACGTCGGGTTGAACGTTATGTAAAGCGCCGCTTGATGCGGCATAGTGGCTGAATCAGGAAGAACCGCCCGAAATAAGCGTGTTGGCGGTGCGCATCGCGGGCGGCCTTGCCGTGGTTCAGCTTATCTTCGGCGCGCCTTGCGGGCGGCGTAACGTGCATCCCGTGCCGCTTTCTGCGCGGCCAGAAGTTCGGCTTCCTGACGTTCCTTTTCAGCCGCTTCGGCTTCGATACGGTCCTGTTCGGCCTGCAATTCAGCCACACGTGCGGCTTCTATGGCCGCTTTTTCCTCGGCTTTACGGGTCTGTTCGGCCAGCTTGGCTGCCTTGCGTTCGGCAATGCGGGCGGCCCGCGCTTCATTCTTTTCCCGCTGCTCCGCTGCCCGCGACAGGTTTTCCGCGCGGCGTGCCGCCTGCCGGGCCTCATAATCGGGGTCATTGGTCGGGTTGTTCTCGCGTGCTTTCTTCAGCATGGCTTGCTTCGCTTTCGCCGCCTCACTTTGGCGATTGGCGAAATTCGGCTCAAAATTCTTCATCTCTCTCGATCTACCTTTATCACTTTTGCAGGTACTGATGGACCGTCAATGTGGTCTCACCCTTCCGATACCCGGAAGGCGGATAGCATGCCACGCGTTGACAATCGATACTAAACTTTGCCGGTCGGGTTTCGGATTGATGTGCATCATGCGCCGGCGGGGCATTGGAAACCGTCTGGAATCGACAGTTTTCCATGCCCTTCCGGCAGATGCTGTCGCGAATCCGGATCAGGCCGGTGACATGACGTGAATGATGCGGCTTTCGATCATATCCTTGGTTTTCGCGCCATAGGCTTTCATATGCGGCGAGGCGGCATGCGCCATCAGCGCATCCAGGCTGGCCCATTTTTCGATGACGACAAAAGTATCGGGGCCGTAAGGGGTCTGGAAACTTCCGACGCCTTCGGCATCGACGGTTGCGCCGTATTCGATGCAGCCGTCCTCGGCATGCACGGCGGGTACATTGGCATTGAATGCCGTGAGAATTTCCGCCCGTTTGCCTGATTTTGCAGTGATGACCGCCAGAACGTGAACTGCCGACATGATGTGTTCTCCCTCGCTGAATGGTTTATTGAATTTATGTATTGGCGAGAAAGGTACTGTGACGGCCACGGAGCCGCAACATGGTCGTGCCAATGCCGGTCCGGATACGCCTGTGATTATCGGGCCAGTGTTTCCTCGACCGCCTGTGCGACATCGGCGCGCCGATAGGGTTTTGCCAGCACCATCGCATCGATTCCCGCTGTTTCGGCCACGGCGGATTTTTCGCCGCTATAGCCGGTCGCGAACAGGATTTTCAGACCCGGAACCCGGCTGAGGGCTTCGTTGGCCAACTCCACCCCGTTCAATCCGCCGGGCATGACGACATCGGTAAACAGCAGATCGACATGGTCTGCGAGTTCCAGTGCATGCAATGCGGAAGGACCATCGCTCGCTTCGATCACCCGGTAGCCGAGATTTTCGAGAATCCGGCAGGCGATACGGCGTACATCGGCCTGATCGTCTACCAGAAGCACCGTTTCTTGGCCACAGCTTCGTTGCGCAAACCGCACGATATTCGACGGCGCCGCAGGGGCGGTATCCGACCGGGGCAGATACAGTGCGACAGTTGTCCCCTTGTCCGGTTTGCTGTTCACGCGAATATAGCCGCCGGATTGCCGGATGAAGCCGTAAATCATGGACAGACCCAGACCGCTTCCCTTTCCGACCTCTTTCGTCGTGTAAAACGGTTCGAACGCGTGTTCGAGGACATCCGCCGACATGCCGGATCCCGTATCCGTTACGGCCAGGCGGATATAATCACCGGGAATGAAGTTTTCGTCGACTTTTCCAAATGAAGCATCGAGCGTCAGATTGTTTGTTTCGATCCACAATGTTCCGCCATCGGGCATCGCATCGGCGGCGTTGATCGCCAGGTTGAGGATCGCATTTTGCACTTGCGCCGGGTCGGTTTCGCAGGGCCATAGCGAACGGGTTTCTTCCGTGACAACGTCGATATCGTCATCCAGCGTCCGGCTGAGCATATCCTTCATTTCCCGCACGATATCGGCGAAATTGACGGGCACACGGCGCAATTCCTGCTGGCGGGAAAAGGCGAGAAGCTGATGGGTCAGTTCGCCGCCGCGTTCGACCGCCCGCATGGCGGTGGATGCCATGGCGGAAAGGTCGGGCCGGTCCTCGACCCCTTCCGTGATGAGTTCGAGATTGCCCAGGACGGTCGTCAGCAGGTTGTTGAAGTCATGGGCGACCCCACCGGTCAACTGGCCGACAGCTTCCATCTTGTGGGCCTGCCGCAGCCGTTCCTCCGCCTGTTTCATTGCCGAAATGTCCTGGACCATGGCGAGCAACCCGGCAATGCGGCCTTCGGAATCCCGGTTCGGAACATAGATTTTTCGCGTCTGCCGGGTGACTCCGTCCGGGTAGATCGTCTCGCCTTCACTGTCGTAGGATTCAAGCTGTCCGGTGAGGATGGCATCCATCTTTTCGCGTCGTTCTCTGAACGCGGGGCCAAAAATATCTGTCGGTGTCCTGCCCAGAATATCACTTGATGGTATGGCGTACCACTCCTCCGCAGTTCGGTTGACGAAGATGTATCGCTGGCTTGTATCCAGATAGACGACGAGGACAGGCAAAGAATTTATGACAAGGTTCAGCCTTGCCGCGCTTTCGCGCGCCGCGATTTCCGCCTGTCGGCGTTCGGCCACTTCCTCGCTTAACTGCGCATTCATCCGGGTCAGGTCACGGGACCGCCGCATGCGTTCCGATATCCGCATGACGAAAAATACGACGGCAAGGCTGAGCAACAATTGAATTGCAATGACCACAATAATTTGCCGCCACTGGTCTTCGATCGCGGCAAGTTCGGTTGACGTGTCAAACCCGATTGTCACGCTGCCGATCTTATCGCCGTCACGCATCACGTCTTCCATCAGCAGCAGCGTTACCGGGCTTGTAACGCCCGGGCGGGACATCGTCGCGAATTCGCCCTGGGCGACCGACGCAACGTTGATGCTAATGACCCGCTTATCGCGCATCAGCCTGTCGATCAGAGGTTTTCCCATGTCCGGAACAAGGTGCCAGATGGGCTCGCTCATTCCGTTCGCCAGCACGCCGGTCAGTTGGCCGAGTTCAAAACGTAATCCCTGCGCCAGGGAATTACGCTGCAGATTGAAGGTATACCAGCTCGACCCGATCAGCGGACCGGCAAGGCCGAAAATCAGAAGTAAGGGCAATAACCGCTGCCGAACGCCTTTGCTGGCTCTGTCCGGGTTTATCATCCTGCCGGGGTCCCAACCGGGCCGATTAGTGGATGAGATGTCTTCTCTAACGTTCGCATCATTATCTGGAAGCTGGTCCGGCTTTGATCAAATCGGTAAGGCTGATGCCGAAACGCCTGTGGTATATTTCGTCTACGAAGCCTTCTTTGATCATGGTGGCGATTGCAACATCGATCCGTTTATGAAGGTCGGCGCGGTTGCGGTTGAAGGAAGGATACAGCCGGTCGAAAGAGTGGGGCGGCTGGAGCGCACGAAGCGACAAACGGTGTTCCCGGGCGAGCACTCTGGTGGCGATGTAGTCGCCGATGATCGCATCCACGCGGCCATAGCCGAGTTTCATGACATTCGCCGGGTCATCGACGGAATATTCGATCTGATAGGCCGGTGGGCGAAGGGCGTCGTGCAACGGCTTGGGGTAAACATAGCCGTTGACGAGCCCGATCCGATAATTCTGCAACGCGGGCAGGTCGAACGCATGCAGCGGATCATTGTCGCGAACCCAGAACGTATTGGTATAGACACTGAAGCTGGCCGGCCCCTGCAGGAATTCCGCACGCGGCGCCGCGTCGATGACAGCATCCACGTAACCGCCACGAACACTCTGAAGGCACCTGTTCCAGGGCAGTTCAACAAAGGTTGGACGCAAGCCCGTTCTGGCCGCTGCCTCGCGCAGAATTTCTACGGAAAGACCGGCAGGTTTTCCTTCCACCATCTGCGTATAGGGCGGCCAGTTGTTGAAACAGAACGTCACAGCACCTTCATCCTTCTGCGCGTGGGCAGAAGATAACGCTGCGAACAGCAGCGTCAGAAAGAAGGCCGGGCCCATCATTCGATGCATGGTGTAACTATCCGTTTACCCCGGTCTCCCGGCGCGGGTCATGATTGGTGCGACTATACCGTCGCATGCCATCCAAAGTACTGTAGCCGGGTATGGTAAATGATAGATTAACCGGTATTCCTGACCGGCGGTTCGCTCAACCGGTGATGCCGATCTGCCAGGGCACGAATTCATGACGGCCGAGGTCGAGAACCTCGCTCTTGGTTTCACCACCCGAGGCGACATGCAGGAAGTGTTCGAAGATTCGCTGGCCGACTTCCTCCAGCGTCGCGTCGCCTTCCAGGATGTCACCGCAATTGACGTCCATGTCCTCTTCCATATGCATGTACATTGGCGTGTTGGTAGCCAGCTTGATCGACGGCGCCGGTTTTGCGCCAAAGCACGAACCGCGCCCGGTGGTGAACGCGATAAGGTTGGCGCCACCGGCGATCTGGCCCGTTGCGGAAACCGGGTCGAAGCCGGGCGAATCCATGAAGACGAACCCTTTTGTCTGGACCGGTTCGGCGTAGCGGTAGACTTCCATCATCGGGCCCGTCCCGCCCTTCATCGAAGACCCCAGTGACTTCTCCAGGATATTGGCAAGCCCGCCGGTCTGGTTGCCGGGGCTGACCACGCCGTTGATCTGCACATCGCGGCCCGGGGAATATTCATCCTTCCACCAGCGGATCCGGTCAATCAGCTTCTTGCCGATTTCCGGGGTTGCCGCCCGCGCGGTCAGGGTGTGCTCAACGCCATAGATTTCCGGCGTTTCCGACAGGATGCCGGTACCGCCATGCCGGGTCAGGATGTCGATGGCGTTGCCCAGCGCCGGATTGGCCGTAATGGATGAAAACGCATCCGAGCCGCCGCACTGAAGTCCGACAGTGATATGGCTCGCGGGTACGGTTTCCCGCGTGCATTTATTGGCATCGACCAGCATCTCCTTGACGATCTCGATGCCCCGTTCGATCGATTTGCGCGTGCCACCGGCTTCCTGCATCACCATCGTGCGCAGCGCCGGTCCCGTGGTCAGGTTCTGGTCGCTGAACAATCCACCGACCTGACAGCGTTCGCAGCCCAGCCCGACGACCAGCGAACCCGCAACGTTGGGGTGGCGGATATAGCCGGCCAGCGTGCGGTTCAGCAGGTCCATCGGTTCGCCGGTCATTTCCATGCCGCAACCGGTCGCGTGGCTGAAGGCGGCGACGCCGTCGACATTGGGGAATTCCGCCAGCCGTTCCTTGGTGAAATAGGCCGCGATTTCATGCACCACGGTGGCCGAACAGTTCACGGTCGAAACCAGGGCGATGAAGTTGCGCGTCCCGGCGCGGCCATCGGCGCGCATATAGCCCTGGAACGTTGCGCGTTCGCTTTCTGGCAGCAGTTCCAGCGGTTTGAAGTCGCGGGAATAGGCGTAGTCGCGGTCGAATTCCTGGAAGGCGATATTATGATTATGGACCATCGTACCGGCGATGATGTCTTCTGACGCAAAGCCGATGGTGGTGTTGTACTTCAGGACCGGTTCGCCCTTGGCGATATCGCGGATCGCAATCTTGTAGCCGGCCGCGATCTTGTCCCGGGTCACGATATTGTAGCCTTCCAGCGCCGTGCCGTCTTCGATCGGCAGGCGGGCCACGACGACATTATCGCTGCCATTCAGGCGGATTACGGGCCCGTTAACCGTCTTGCTTTTCAGGTCCAGCATCATTCTCTCCCTCAAGATTCAAAATTAGGCGCGATCTTTAACGCTGGCGCGGTTCTGTCAAGGATTCTCGGTTGTGCATGTGGTTGCGACCGCCGTCCAACCGTTGTTGGCCGCATGCGATTCGTGCAACATAAATTTACGGCCTACGGGTTTGGGGCGACGGCGACCTTCATTTCCGCAGGTCACCGTTTTTCCCAACTACCATCCGGCTTCCGGCAGGCGGACCCGTAGGCGTTTTCGAGGTTTCCGTCGATAACGATCTGTGTGTGATATTCCCGACATACGGTATTCCGGCCCTCTTCGTAGGTTCGGGTCGGCGTCACCTGATATTGCCGGTTCGTATCCGGATCGCGCCAGGCGACGGCACTGTCGTTCGGTGCCCGCTCCAGGATCTGACCAACACAGTTCTGGTCCGTCTGGTCCATGACCCGGCCGATATTGCCGCCGACCAATGCCCCAATGATGGCACCGCCCACGGTGGCAAGCGTCTTGCCATCGCCCTTGCCGAATTGTGCGCCGGCCACAGCGCCGGCCGCGCTCCCCAGTGCTGCGCCGATCACGTCGCGATTGCAGGTGCCAAAGCCACTGGGGCTGACGGTGACCAACTTGGCTGCATCGATTTCAATATCGCGGCTCTGGTGCCGATAGCGCAGCTTTTCCTTGCCGCGATATCCCCAGGCCGGGGCCCAGGCGGGGGGACCGTTTTTGGCGTCGCGCTGCCCCTTTGAATGACCCGGCGGATTGTGCTTGGGCTTATGATCCGCGATGGCAGGGCCGGAAATACTCAGAAAAAGCGCCGCAAGGGTGATTCCGGCAAGTGTCGTTGTGATTGTTCGGCGCATGATCTGACTCCGTTGCGAGCTGTTGTTGCAGTATCATTCACCCTGTCCCGATTCCCGTATCGATAATAGGGCAACGGATTGGTCGTTACCATGAAGTGTCATTGTGTGACCGGGTGGCTGGCGGCGGGATTGACGGGCAGGCTGTAAAATGCTGCCGTAATGAAGATACGCGCGTTTTGTTTCAGGAAAGAATGGGAGGGACAGGATGCCCGATACGCATATTGATTCGACGCCGACTGGTGCGGCGCGGAAAACGGATTTCGATGTCGTGATCGTCGGGGCCGGGCTGGCCGGGCTGTACACGCTGCACCGTCTGCGCGGCTTGGGGTTGTCGGCGAAGGCGTACGAGGCGGGCAGCGGCGTTGGCGGCACCTGGTTCTGGAACAAATATCCCGGCGCGCGCTGCGACGTGGAAAGCCTGGAATATTCCTATGCGTTTTCCGACGATCTGCAGCAGGAATGGCACTGGCCGGAACGCTACGGCAACCAGCCGGAAATTCTGGAATATATCAATCATGTCGCCGACCGGTTCGATCTGCGTCGCGATATCCAGCTGAACACCCGCGTGACGACGGCCATCTTTGACGAGGACACCAATATCTGGACCGTGCAGACGGATCAGGGCGATACGGTCACCGCGCGCTACTGCATCATGGCCAGCGGCAATCTGTCGACACCGCGCGTGCCGGATTTCAAAGGCGTCGAAAGCTTTACGGGCAAATGGTACCACAGCGGCTTGTGGCCGGCGGAAGGGGTCGATTTCACCGGCAAGCGTGTCGCCGTAATCGGTACGGGATCTTCGGGCGTACAGATGATCCCGATCATCGCGAAGCAGGCGAAACACCTGCATGTCTTCCAGCGCACGGCGAATTTTATTCTGCCGGCCGGCAATGCGCCGATGGACCCGAACCGGGAATCGACCCACAAGGCGGACTACCCCGCACGTCGCGAAGCGGCCCAGCATACGCCCTTTGGTATCGGTGGCTTTCCACCACCAACGCAATCCGCGCTCGAGGTTCCCGAAGCGGACCGCAACGCGGCATACGAATCGAAATGGCAGGAAGGGGGCAGCATCAGCTTCCTCTATACCTATACCGACCTGCTGACGAACCAGGAGGCCAACGACACGGCAGCCGATTTCGTCCGCAACAAGATCCGCAATATCGTCGAAGACGCGGAAACCGCCGAATTATTATGCCCGAATGATCACCCGATGGGCACCAAGCGGCTGGTGCTGGATACCGGCTATTACGAAACCTTCAATCGCGACAACGTCACGCTGGTAAATACGCGCAAGGCGCCGATCGAGGAAATTACGCCGACCGGGCTGCGCACGGCAGATGCCGAATACGAATTCGACGCCATCGTCTTTGCCACCGGATTCGACGCAATGACCGGCGCGATGAAGGAAATCGACCTGCGCACCAGCACCGGCCTGACGATACAGGACAAATGGGAAGCGGGACCGCGCACCTATCTGGGACTCATGGTCGCCGGCTTCCCGAACATGTTTGTCATTACCGGGCCGGGCAGTCCGTCGGTGAAGGCGAATATGATCGTTGCCATTGAACAGCACACCGACTGGATCATCGACTGCCTGCAGCACCTTCGCGCCAAGGGGGTCGAACGCTTCGAGGCCTCGGCGCAGGCCGAAAACGATTGGGTGCAGCATGTGAACGAGGTCGCGGATACGACGCTCTATCCCAAGGCGAATTCCTGGTATGTCGGGGCGAATATTCCGGGTAAGCCACGTGTCTTCATGCCTTATGTTGGCGGTTATGAACGCTACAAGGGAATCTGCGAAGACGTCGCGGCAAAGGGATATGAGGGCTGTGTGATGACGGCCGAAAAAGCAAACGTATAGGGAGCAGAAAATTGGCCGCAGTATTACCGCAGATCCGCGTCGGCTTTATTGGCGACAGCATCACTCATGGCACGGGCGACGAAACCCTGCTTGGCTGGCCGACCCGTGTCGGGCAGGTGGCGCGGGCGGATGGTTATGACGTCGTGCCCTATAATCTGGGTGTGCGCGCCGATACCTCGGAACTCGTCGCCGCGCGCTGGGAAGCGGAATGCGACGCCCGTCTGCCGGAACCGTTCAAACGCGCGACCGTTTTCGCCGTCGGCATCAATGACAGCGCGCATGAAAAAAGCCCGCAAATGGATGGGCCCCGGGTCGAACTCGACCGCTCAACCGACCTGATCATCGACATGATCCAGGCTGCGGGTCGCTTCGGTCCGTCACTTTGGGTTGGGCCGACGCCGGTGATCGAGGCAATGATGCCCCTATCGCCCTTCAAGGGCCTCAGCTACCGCTTCGCCAACGATACCATCGCGCGCCACAACGACGCCTATGCGGCACGCGCGAAGGCGGAAGGGATCGGATACCTCGATCTGTTCACCCCGCTCAGCGCCGATCCCGGTTGGGAGGCCAGCCTGCGCACGACTGACGGGCTGCACCCCAGTGCGAGCGGGTATGTGCTGATGGCCGGGTTGTTCGCGAAATGGTCGGCCTGGCAGGCGGTCCTGTCCGATCTGAAACGGTAGGACGCCCAGCCTCAACCGGGTCAGACGAATTTTGCCAGTGCGACAATCAACCGTCCCGCGCCGATCAGCAGCGCCTGCGTCTGGGCTGCTTCTTCGATTTCCAACCTTATTTCGTCGAGCAGCGCCACGTCGGCGTCGGTTGCCAGGATACCGTCTTCCAGCAACTTCAGCCGGGCGAGGGAATAGGCATCATAGGCCGCGTCCCGTTTCGGTTTGAGGTCTTCCTTGTCGTCAATGCCTGCCGCGCGGTAGCGCATGTCGATCTCGGTCACCGCATTGGCGGCTGCTTTCAGTACCTTGGAATCATTGTCAGCCATATTGCATCTCCCTGCCGGCCATAGGCGAATGATTAAACCCGGGGGTTATTCTTTCGCCTTGGGTTGGTTCACTTCTTCGAGCGATTGCTGAAGTATTGAATTCCATACGGGGTCCGACTGAATGTCGCCCAGGACGTCGTTGGCCTTGTTCTGAAGCGCGGAAACGTCCCTGCCGGTCAATGCACCGGCTGCGGAAAAGGCAATGCCCATCGCGTCGGCGATATCGGACGCCGACAATTGATCGTATGCCCGGATCTGTTTCACCACGGCAAGACCGACCGACGCTGCCTTGGCGCTTTGTTCGGCAATACGTCGCTGAAGATCGGTTTCCGCCTGCATAAGCGCGCGCCACTTGTCCAGCCAACCGCTCAGTTTTGCCCGCTTGTCCGCGGCATTCGTTTGCGCGGCGCGAAGTGTCTTCAACTGTGCCGAGAGTGCAGTGCGCTGCTTCAAAAATTCGGGCGGGTTATCCGTGACGGCTTTCCCGAAATTGGCAATCTGTCCCACCAGCCTCACAGCAACAGGTTCTGCCTTTTTCACAATATCCCGCGCCGTGAAACTCGCCTGTTCGAGCGATGCGAAGGTATTGGCGAATGCCCGGTACTGCGTGTTGAGACGCGTTAGCGTCGCCGCCCATTCTTCGCTGGCCTTGACGGTCTCGCCGGCATCCGGGTTCATCCACAGTGCGATCCGGTCCGGGGTCGCATCTCTTGTCGACTCCAGAGCATTTTTAATGAAATCGGCGGTTTCCGCTGATTCACTTTTGGCCGGCGGCGCAATTTCCGCGACGCGTAATTCCTCAAGCAAGACAATCGTCGCCCGGCTTTCCGTTTCGAATTGTGACGCCGCGAGTTTCAGGGTCTCGGCCTTTTGTGAGCAGGCCGCCAGCGCGAGCAATGCGCACCCTACAAGAATCCGTTGCACAGCCTTTGAACGCATAAGTCTGCCCTCCCGTTGCATCTGCCCTGTCGCTGACACGGCGACCCTGTTTCCGGGGCGGCCGTCCCTGCGAGATTGGCAACGGAAGTATACTGCACCTAATTATGGGTTGTATAAAGTGGTTTATGGGCCGGGTGCCGGACCCGGCCCATACGCCGCTGCATCGTGTTCGGCTAGGATGCCTTTCGCGTATCCGTGATGCCCTTGAAGCCGAGAATTTCCGAACGGCGCATGACCGCCCAGCGGTATTGCTCCGGCCACATTTCATGGCCCGGGTCGCCATTCAGCGCTTCGGCCGCGTGTAATGGCCAGAACGGATTGTACATGATCTCCCGGCCCAGTGCGACCAGATCGGCGCGGTCTTCGGCGAGGATCGCCTCGGCCTGATGCGGGTCATAGATGACGCCGACGGCCATGGTCTTGACGCCTGAATCATGCTTGACCCGCTCGGCATAGGGAACCTGGAAGCCCGGCGGGCGTTCGCCGCCGCCGCTGTTGGGGGTGCGGAAGGCCGGGGCGCCCTTGATGCCGCCGGCGGAACAATCGACAACGTCGACGCCCAGCGCCGCCAGTTCGCGCCCCAGAACCACCGAGTCATCCAGCGACCAGCCGTCATCCGAGCCGTCCACCGCGGAAATGCGGAAGAACAGCGGCAGGTCATCCGGCCAGGCCGCGCGGACGGCTGCGGTCACTTCCAGCGCGAAACGCATCCGGCCCTGGATATCCCCGCCATAGGCGTCGTTGCGCTGGTTGCCCAGCGGCGACAGGAAGCTCTGGATCAGGTAGCCGTGCGCACCGTGGATTTCCAGAACCTTGAACCCGGCCGCATGGGCGCGTTTCGCGGCATCCGCGAAGGCCTGCACCAGCTCGGCGATTTCCTCCGTCGTCATTGCATGCGGGACCGGGGCATCCGGGGAAACCGGGACGGCCGAAGGGGCCACCGTGGGCCAGGGGGCATTGCCGGTTGCGGCATCGGCGTCGGTCAGGGGCCTGGCGCCGACCGATGGCCGCATATGCGAGGCCTTGCGGCCGGCATGGGCGATCTGCATACCGGGTACGCAGCCCATCGATTCAATGAATTTTGTAACCGGCTTCAGGGCTTCAGCCTGTTCATCGGTCCAGATGCCCAGGCATTGCGGCGTGATCCGTCCTTCCGGCACGACCGCCGTGGCCTCGCAGAAGACCAGCCCGGCATGGCCGCGGGCAAAGGTGCTCAGATGCGCGAAATGCCAGTCATTGGCCATCCCGTCGCCGTCGCAGGAATACATGCAGAGCGGTGAGACGACGACACGGTTCGGCAGGGTAACGCCGCGCAGGGTCAGCGGGGTAAACAGCAGGGGTTGATCGGACATGGGGGGCTTCCTTGTTTTTTGTTCGGTTGGCCGCGAATTTTTCACCTCGTGGCCTGTTTGTCCAGTTGGGTGGCGGAATGTGTATGCTAGTTTGCCATCATGAGTCCCGAACAGTCTTCCCGCCCCCCGCCTGCCTGGTGGCGGGCGATGCCCTGGTACGATGCCGCCGGCCGGTTTTCCTGGTTGAAACTTGCTGTTCTGATTCTACTTTGCGTCCCGGCGGCGCTGATCGCGGCGGACTATATCGCGGGTGAACTTGGCCCCCGCCCGTTGAATGAAGCGGTACACCAGATCGGCAACTGGGCGTTGCGGCTGATCCTGATCTCGCTTGCCGTGACCCCGTTGCGGGCCCTGCTGCGATGGCCACGTGTTGTGCAACTGCGCCGGATGATCGGCGTCGCGGCCTTTGTCTACGTCGCGGCGCATCTGTTGCTGTATGTCGTGGATGAAAATTTTGCCATGATCAAGGTCGTGGTGGAAATCGCCATCCGCATCTACCTGACCATCGGTTTTGTGGCGCTGCTGATTCTGGCCGCGCTGGCCATCACCTCCACCGACGCGATGACCCGCCGCCTCGGCGGCCGCATATGGCGCAACCTGCACCGCGCGGTCTATCTGGCGGCGCTGCTGTCGGTGATCCATTTCTTCATGCAGTCCAAGGCGAATGTGAACGAACCCTGGATCATGGCGGGCCTGTTCGCCTGGCTGATGCTGTGGCGTGTCGCCAACTGGCGCGGCAAGGCGGGGCGTATCTGGCTGCCTGCGGCGCTGGCGATCGGTGCTGTGTTCGGAACGGCATTGGGGGAAGCGGTGTATTACGCGATAGAGTTCAGGGCACCGATGGACAGGGTCCTGGCGATGAACCTGGATTTCTCAGGCGATTTGCGGCCAGCGGTTATTGTCGGCGCTATAAGTGCAGGGCTGGCACTGCTGGCCTATGGTTTCAGGCTGCGTCCTCGCGCACCATAGCCGCGCCTTTTTCGCCAATCATGATCGTCGGCGCATTCGTGTTGCCGGTCGTCAGGATCGGCATTACCGAAGCATCGATAACGCGCAATCCGTCCACGCCGCGTACTCGCAGGCGCGAGTCGGTGACGGCCATCGGGTCCTCGCCCATCTTGCAGGTGCCGACAGGGTGGAAGACCGTCGTGCCGTGCGCCTGGGCGAAGGCGCGCATCTGCGTAACGGTTTCCATCGGCGCGCCCGGGTGGAATTCGCCTGCGCTGACATCCGCCAGTGCGGGCGCGGCGAAGATCTTCTGGGTCTGCTGTACCCCTGCCAGCATCACCTGCAGGTCGCTTTCCGCCGACAGGTAGTTGGGGCGGATCGCGGGCGCCTGCATCGGGTCGGGGCTTTCCGCCATGATCGTCCCCCGGCTGTCCGGCCGTGCGGGGCAGACATTGACTGACATGCCCGGTTCGTCCTCCAGCACCCCGGCTTCGGGGGTATAGCTGGCGGGGGAGAACAGGAATTGCAGGTCGGGGCTGTCCAGCCCCTCGCGGCTGCGGGTGAATACCGTGGCGCTGATCGCGCTGAAGGTCAGCGCCCCATCGCCCTTCAAGAGCCAGCGCGCGATTTCCGGCAGCACGCGCGGGAACCGCGCCAACTGGTTCATCGAGGTCGCGCCCGTCACCCGGTGCTGCACCCGCGCGATGTAATGGTCGGACAGGTTCTGCCCCACACCAGGCGCGTCATGCCGTACCGTGATGCCGAGCGATTGCAGATGCGCCGCCGGACCAATGCCCGAAAGTTGCAGCAGGTGCGGTGAATTGATCGACCCGCCGCACAGCAGGACCTCGCGGGCTGCGCGCAATTCGCGGTTCTGCCCGCCTTGCCGGAAGGCGACGCCGGTGCATTTTTTCCCGTCGAACAACAGCCCGGTTGCCGTGGCGCCGGTTTCGATGTGTAAATTTTCCCGGTGCTTGGCTTCCGCGAGAAAGGTGGCCGCGGTTGAGCCGCGCCGCTTTCCCTTATGCGTCATCTGGCAATAGGCGACACCGTCCTGCGTCGCGCCATTGTAATCGGGGTTCAGCCGGTGTCCTGCCTGCTGGGCCGCTTCGACGAATTTATGGGTCAGCGGCAGGATGGTGCGGTAATCCTGCACCTGCAGCGGTCCGTCATTGCCGCGATATTCTGCATCGCCATCGCTGTGATAGGTTTCCGACTTGCGGAAGAACGGCAATACATCTTGATAGGACCAGCCGCGGCAGCCCATCTGCGCCCAGCCGTCGAAATCGGCGGCATTGCCGCGTACATACACCATGCCGTTGATCGAACTGGACCCGCCCAGCACCTTGCCACGCGGCCAATAGATGCTGCGCCCGCCGCTGCCTTCTTCCGGCACGCTGCCGTAATTCCAGTTCACCACCGGGTGGCGCAGCAGGGAACGCCCGCCGGCCGGGATGTGGATCATCGGATTGGTATCGCGTGGTCCGGCTTCCAGCAGCACAACCCGGCTGCCGTCCTCGCTCAGCCGACTTGCGACAACGCAGCCGGCGGAGCCGGCGCCAATAACGATGTAATCCGCATCCATGCGTCGGCCCTCCCAAGCCGTGCCGGACCGGTGCGTATCAGACCGGTTCGAGCGGTACGTTCAGTGTGCTGTCGCCGCCGATGATGCCACCGCGGTCGCCGATGTCGAGCTGCAGGTAACGTTCTTCAAACCCGTCGGGCAGGGGGCGGCCATCGGGCGGGCACAGCCACAGCCGCAGCAGGTGGCGCTTGCGTTCCACTTCCGGCCAGTCCTCGAAATCGGACCTTGCATGCAGGATCTGGTGATTGTGCAGCATCTGCACATCGCCGGGTTCAAACGCCATGTCGAGCCGGAATTTGTCGCTTTCGGTCAGATTGTCGAACAGGTCCAGCGCTGCGATCTGGCGCTCCGTCAGTTTCGGCAGTTCCGGGAAGCGCTCACAGGATTCGATATAGTCGCGGGCATAAATCGCGGACAGCAGCCCGGCGTGATAGTGGAACACCGCCATCGGGTAATAATCCTTGCGGCCCGGCGGCACCTCGCCCCGGCGGTCGCGCCAGAACGGCTTGTACATTTCGGCCAGCAATTCGGGGTCGCGCCGGAACATTTCGTCATGCACGGCGGTCGAGCTGCTGATGCTGCTTTCGCCGCCGGATTTTGATTTTTGCAGACACAGCAGGCTGACGAAATCGGTGGAATCGGTGTGGAAGCGCTGGCGGATGCGGGTCTGGTAGATCCGGCTGGTCGACGGGCTTTTCATCGCGTCATAGCGCGAGCCCAGGTCGCAGACATGACCCAGCACATGCCCCTTGGCATTCTGCGAGCGCGGGCTGCCGAAATGCGCGCCCAATCCCCAATAGACCCGGGCCGATTCCTCGGGCGAATAACCCTGTACCGGGATACCCCGGATCAGGAAGAAGCCGCGCCCGGACAGCAATTCGTGGCGCATGCCGTCGAAGACCGCGCCCAGTGTCGGCAGCGGAAATTCGCCCTTGCCGATTTCCATGATCGGTTTGGCGAAGGACTGGCGCATGGCGTCGTCCAGTTCGGCGATTTCCGCCTGTGACAGGGTGTAGATCCATTCGTCCGGCCGCTTGCGCAGGTCCGACCCGCGCCACGCACCCGGCCCGCCAATGGGCCCCGGCGCCATCGCGGTTACCGGGGCGATGGTTTCGATTTCGGCGGTATTGGCCATGATCCGGTCCCTCGAATTCCACTTTTTGAATACGGTCAGCTTATGGCGCGGGTCGTCGCTTGGCAATAATGGCGGCTTGCCGCGCTGGTTAACCATCTGTGAAGCAACGGCCCGGCCTGAACAATTCGTTTCCACTGTGGGGGCTTCGTGATGCATCGTGGCGGCTGAACCGCCTGTGTCAGGAAGAAGGAATACCGCCATGCCACGTTTGCCGATCCCCTCGGATACGGATGCATTTCCCGAAGAAACCCGCGAAGCCATGCGCCATATCCATGCGACGCGCACGACCGTGCCGCCGCCCAGCAGCTACCTGACCCATGCGGGGAAGGCGGGGGCACTGCTGTCCGACCTGGTGGAGCACATGCGCTACCACACCACCCTGACGCAGGAAGAAACCGAGCTGGCGGTCTGCACGGCGGTGCGGGCGGCGGATGTGGATTATATCTGGGGGGCGCATGTCCGGCTGGGGCTTGCCGCCGGCGCCCGCGAGGAAGCGATCAACGCCATCGATACCTTCGCACCGCTGGATGACCTTACCCCCGACGAGGCGCTGATCATCGGATACGGGCGCGAATTGCTGGAGGACAAGCATGTCACTGACGCGACCTTTGCCGCCGTGCAGGCGCGCTTCGGCGAGAAAGGGCTGATGGAACTGACGGCGTTGATGAGCGCCTACACGATGAACGCCATCATCCTGCGCGCGGTCGATCATCGTCCCGCAGCGGATACCCGGCACCTGACACCGCGTCCGAAGGCGTAACCGCCGCAGCCCTTATCCCGCCGGGCGGTTCGCCTGCAGGAAGGTATGGGCGTGGCGCAGCGCCAGCGCGATCTTGCCCGGTGACTCCTTCCACGGGTACAGGCTGGCCTGGGCGTTCGGCGCCAGCAGGGCGGCTTCCATGGCCACCGCATAGGGGTGCGCCGGGATATCGTCCGGCATGATCAATATCGGCGTCTGACAATTGCGCGCGAATGTCCGGTCCACGGTAAAGACGAAATCGGCGCGCGATGTGTACATGGCGTGCAGGAAGGTCTCGACCGTTTCCATCGTGACGTCCGAGCGGCTTTCGCAGATCTTCGGGCCCCAGCCGGCGATGTTGCCCTGATAGAACAGGTCCGGAATTTCCGGCCGGAAGCCGCTGGGCTGCACCAGCACGGCGGCCGCGACACGGTCGGGCGCGCGGCGCAGCAGGTTCCATATCTGCGGACCGCCGATGCAGAACCCCATGACCATGAACCTGTCGATCCCGAGATGATCCATCAGCCCGAGCTGGTCGTCGGTAAAGGCGTCCCAGTTGCGTTCCACATCGACCGGACCGGTGGACTGCCCGCCCATGGCGTTGCGCTGGTCCATGGCGATGCAGCGGTGCTCGCCGGAAAATTCGACCAGCGGGTTGAAGGGGGCCACATGTTCGGCGCCGCCGGTGAAGTTCCGGATTGTTGCATTCAGGCCGCCGCCGGGGATCAGCAATAACGGGAAGCCCGCGCCGGCTTCTTCATAATGGATACGGACCGGGCCCTGTTCATGGATTGGCATGGCGTTATTCCTTTATTGATCTGCTTTGCGGTATACAGCGTCCGCGTGTCAGCGGGCCAGTGTATCCGCATCCGGTCCGGTTTCCCTGCCGCGCACGGACTGCCCCTGTACAGGACAACCGGTAAATCGTATTTCAGACCATCCCAGCACCCGCCGCAACCGATGCGCAGGCGAAATAATCAATCATTCAGGCCCCGTAAATGGAAATCCCGAAGTATAACAGGTTCAGCCGCGAGGAATGGTCGGCCCTTCGATTCAACACGCCCCTGACCCTGTCCGAGGCGGAAATTACGGCGCTGCGCGGGCTTGGCGATGTGCTGTCCGTGCCGGAAGCGGTGGATATTTACCTGCCCCTGTCGCGCTTGCTGAACCTGCATGTGCGGGCGGCCAAACAGCTGGGTTCGGTCAAGGATGAGTTTCTGGGGCGCTTCGTCAGTCCACCGCCCTACGTGATTGCGATCGGCGGCAGTGTCGCCGTCGGTAAAAGCACCCTGTCGCGTGTGTTGCGGGCGATGCTGTCGCGCTGGCCGGACCATCCCCGGGTCGACCTGGTGACGACCGACGGTTTCCTGCGCCCGAATGCCTGGCTGCTGAAAAACGGGCTGATGGAGCGCAAGGGCTTCCCCGAAAGCTACGACATGCGCACGATGGTCGAATTCCTGGCGCGGGTGAAGGCGGGCGAGGATACGGTGGCGGCGCCGGTCTATTCCCATGAAACCTACGATATCGTTCCGGGCGAAAGCGTGGCCATCAACCGGCCGGACATCCTGATTTTCGAGGGCCTGAATGTGCTGCAGGCCGGCTATGAGAGTGGCGGCGCGCAACGTCGGCAGGCGGTGATCCTGTCGGATTTCTTCGATTTTTCGATTTACCTGGATGCGGATGAATCAAATATCGAAAGCTGGTACATCGAACGCTTCCTGCTGCTGCAGAAGCTCGCCTTCCAGCAGCCGGGCGCGTATTTCCACCATTACGCGGGCCTGTCCCGCGAGGATGCCAGCGATGTGGCCCGGAAAATCTGGCGCGACGTCAACAAGGTAAACCTGACGGAAAACATCCTGCCGACCCGCGAACGGGCCCATCTGGTACTCCGCAAACAGGCCGACCACGCCATCGCCGAAGTCCTGCTGCGACAGACCTGACGATGCTGCGGCCGGGCTGCAGAACGGGAATGTTCAGATCGCGCCGTCATCCGCCAGCGCGGCCACCTCGGCCGGGGACAGTCCCAGGTAATCGGCAAAGACCGCTTCGTTATGCTGGCCCGGTTCCGGCGGTGCCGCGCCCGTCAATCCCGGCGTGGCGGACAGCTTGAACGGCAGGCCCAGCAGATCGACGGTGCTGCCGTCGGGCCGGGTGGCCGGAACGACCATGTCATTGGCCAGCACCTGTTCATCCTGCAAAACGGTATCGACCGAATTGATCGGCGCGGTGGCGATGCCGGCCTTTTCGATCAGCACCAGCCAGTCGGCGACATCGCGCGCCGCCAGACGGGTTTCCAGATCGACGCGCAATTCGTCCTGGTGGCCGCAGCGGTCGGTATTCTTTACGTAGCGCGGATCGGTTTTCAGTTCCGGCGCCTGCAGCACATCGCACAGCCGGGTCCACATCAGGTCCGACGCCGCGCCGATCAGAATCTCGCCGTCGCGCGCCTTGTAAACACCGTAAGGCGCCAGCGTCGAAAACCCCGCGCCTTCGCGTTTCACCACCACCCCGCCGGCGGTCCATGCGACGCCGTGGAATCCAAGCAGCGTGACGCTGGATTCCAGTAGCGAAACATCGACCCGCTGGCCGCGCGCCGTGCCGCGCTCGCGCGCCAGCAGGGCGCTGACGATACCGCCATAGGCCAGCATGCCGGTCGACATGTCGATGGCCGCGACACCGGGCCGGACCGGCGGCCCATCGGCCTCACCGGTCAGCGAAAAGATACCGGCATAGGCCGCGACCGAGGTATCGAAGCCGGGCTTGTTGCGGAACGGCCCCTTCGCGCCGTAACCGGAAATCGAGCAATAGATCATGTCCGGATTGATCGCGCCCAGCCGGTCATAGCCGACACCCAGCTTCTCCGCCGTATCGGGCAGGAAGCTCTGGATCACCACATCGACCTTCGCGACCAGCCCGTCCAGCAATTCGCGGGCGCGGTCCGATTTAAGGTTCAGCGTGATATCCTTCTTGCCGCGATTGGCGCTCAGCCAGTTCGAACTCTGCCCGTTGCCGACATCATGGGGAAACCAGCGGTTCATATCGCCGCCCGGCGCCTCGACCTTGATCACCTCGGCCCCGTTATCGGCCATCATCTGGCCGCAGAACGGCCCCGCCAGCACGCGACTCAGATCAAGCACCCTGTATCCGTCCAGCGCTCCCATGCATCCCTCCCGTCATATGTGTTGCCATCATGGTATCCGGTGATGCGCCGCACCGCCAATCGGGGCTGGTCAGGCGCGGCCCCGCGCTAGGTGGCCCGGATTGGCAACCCCGGTTCCACCGCCGCGCCGATCCCGCGCGCGAACCATTCGAACAGGTCCAGATAGAGCAGCCCGATATCGGCGTAGAACAGGACAAGCAACTGGCCGACCCCCCATATCAGCAGGATTGGTGCGGCGACGGCAAAGGTCGTCATCAGGCTCAGCCCCAGCGTGGCGAGCCATAACCGGAATTCCTCCAGATCGTCGCCATTGAGCATGTTTCGCCATACCCAGTCCTTCGCCCCGCGCGGGATCAGCGCCACCAGGCTGAAGGCCGATATCGACAGGTGCAGCAAGGTCGGCACCAGCGTGGAAAAGATTGTCATGTACAGCCACCAGTATTCGCCCTGCCTGTCCGGGTCGCGCAAATCGCTGAACAACGATTGCAGGTCCAGCAGCGGCGCCCCCGCCAGCGTGTTCATCATGTGGATGACGAGGATCAGGCTGCAGCCCAGCGCGGTGAAGAAACCGGCGGCGGCGGCTATATCTGCCATGCCGTAACCAAATGCCCTCGCTCCCCGGCTCAGCCCCCGACGAAGGAATAGCCGTGTGACGCCGATGGATAGGAAATCGAACACCGCATTCACCACCGGCAGGACGCCGAGGAACATCAGCAGGAGGCTCACTTGGACGTGTTCCGGATCGACGATAATGGCCGCCATCGCGAGCAGGGCGAGGCAGGCAACGGACAGGAATAAATAGCCGGCCAGTCCCCATCCTCTCCGGGAGAACCACGCGATTGTAAATGCGCCTGGGACTGCAACAGCGATTCCGACTGCGCCTGCGACAGAGACAGCGACAGCGCCCGCGACTCCTACTCCGACAGCGTCTGCGACTGCGACTGCGACTGCGATTAGGAATGGGATTGCGCAAGCGATTCCGACTGCGCCTGCGATTACGGCAGCGCCAGCGCCTAGGAGTGCGACTTCGGCTGCGACTAAGACTGCGGCTGCGACTAAGACTGCGGCTGTGAATGCGTATTCGGCTGCGCTTGCGGCTGCGACTGCGCCTCCGTACGTGACTGCGGTTGCCAAACCGAGGGCAACGAGTTGCAACATTAGTTGCCCTCGGCTTGACAGCCATGTCCTACAGATGATGCTCGCCCCGAATAGGACAAGGGCGCAAATCGTCGCAAGCCGCGTCAAATCCGGCAGCACGGCAGGCAGCACCGGCAGCGCGCCGACCCTTCCGGCCTCGCCGGTCAAGGCCCAGCCGGCGATCAGCAGCAGGATCGGATAGGCGACAGCGAACAGCAGCGCCCTGTCGAAAAGTGTCCAGCCGAAAGGGGCCCTACCCGTATCCGTCGCCGCTTTCGGCGAAGGCGCAAGCGGGGTTGCGAACCAGTCAAGATTGCGCCACCAGCCTGACGCGGGATAAGGTTTGGACGTTTCGACGGCGTTGCCGGGCGTCAGCGCCTTGTCGATCCTCTCAAGCGTCCATCCGACCATATCGCGGTACAGTTTGCCGGCATCCGGTTCGTTCAGCCATTCGGTGATCCTGTTTCGGTCCCGCTTCTTCAGTGCGACATAGAAATAGGCCGTCGAAATGGCCAGTACGATCGCGATCCAGTGATCGAAGAATGCGCCGATGAAGGTGACTGGTCCGGACATGGAATTCGGGTGATCTGCGGCGGTTGTCTGGTGATGGGGGAAGGGCGGGATTGCCGGGTGGGGCCACAACGATACACGCATGGCGCGGCGTGACGAATAGTTTTTCGGCAGGGCTTGAAATGGCCGGAACTGTACTTATATTCCTAATTTTGATCGTGTGGTGGGGTAAAGTGTTGCCCTGGTTTTTTGATTGGAAATGTTTACCGATGCCAATCAATGACAATCGATGCCAATGTTTTCGGGACGGGGGCGTGAATTGCAACGCGGCACCCCTTCACCCCACCCTCTCCCCTTCAAGGGGCGAGGGAGAAATTTGTGGAGCTGGCGTTTACGGCGCGCGCGCTGAAAATGTATAGAGATGCCAATCAATGCCAATCGACGCCAATATTTCTCAATCGTTATACGGTCGTTTCCGGCGCAGCCCTCCTCACCCTGCCCTCTTCTCCAGAGGAGAGCATCTGTGTCTCGAGTCAAGGGTTGGGGTGAGGCGGGGGGACGGCGGTGTGCGTCGAAAATGCAAAGGAATGCCAATAAATGCCAATAAATAGCGTCCTTTTCTCCCGGCCCTCCGGCCGGGCGGTCGCGTAACGCGGACAGGACTTAGCAAACAGCATGCGGGATGATTCATCGAGTGCCGGCGCGGCGGCAGGCCGGGGGCAGGCGCGGCGGTTGCGGCTGCTGGAAGGGCCGGTCGGGCGGACGCTGGCCAGGCTGGCGCTGCCGAATATCGTCGTGGTCGCGACGCAGACGCTGGTGACCGGCGCGGATGCCTGGTTCGTTGGCAAGCTGGGGGTGGCGGGGCTGGCGGCGCTGGCGCTGGTGTTTCCGGTGCAGGCGATGATGCAGATGATGTCGGCGGGTGCGATGGGCGGCGGGATTTCCTCCGCGATTGCCCGGGCGCTCGGCGCCGGGGACCGGGCGCGTGCCGAGGCGCTGGTGGTGCACGCGCTGCTGATCGCGCTGGGCATGGCGGCGGCGTATACGGTGCTGTTCGGATTGCTGGCGGAGCCGTTGTTTTCGCTGCTTGGCGGCCGGGGGGCGGCGCTGGACGGCGCGGTTGGTTATGCGCGGATCATGTTCGGCGGGGCGGCGATTGTCTGGCTGGCCAATACGTTGGCCTCGGTGCTGCGCGGGACCGGCAACACGGCCGCGCCGGGGTTGATCATTACGGTGACCTCGCTGGGCGGGGTGGCGCTCAGCGGTGCGCTGACACTCGGCTGGGCCGGGTTTCCGGCGCTGGGTGTGCGCGGCCCGGCGGTTGCCTATATTGTCTCCTTCGGGGCCGCCGCGCTGGCGATGCTGGTCTATATCCGCGTGCATGGCGACCTGAAAATTCACCTGCGCGGCATCCGCATTCAGGCGGCGCTGTTCGCCAGCATCCTGCGCGTTGGCGGGGTCGCCTGCGGCAACGCCCTGCTGACCATCGCGACCATCGTTATCGTCACGGGGCTGGTCGGGCGCTACGGCACCGAGGCACTGGCCGGGTTCGGGCTCGGCAGCCGGCTGGAAATCATGCTGATCCCGATTGCCTTTGGTGTCGGCGGGGCAATGACCGCGATGGTCGGGACCAATCGCGGGGCCGGCACCCATGCGCGGGCGCGCCGCGTGGCCTGGACCGGGTCGCTGGTCGTTCTGGCCTTCACCGGCGCCATCGGGATCGGGGCGGCGCTGTGGCCGCAACTCTGGACCGGGCTGTTCACGGCAGATGCCGCTGCCATCGCGGTGGCGCATACCTATTTGCGGATCGTCGGCCCGTGCTACGGGTTCTTCGCCTTCGGCATGGCGCTGTATTTCGCCACGCAGGGCACCGGCAACATGACCTGGCCGTTCATATCCGGCGTGCTGCGGTTGGTTATTGCGGCGGGCGGCGGGGCGCTGCTGGCGCTGGGATTCGGCATGTCAATCGAAGCACTGCTCGCCTGCGTCGCGCTGGGGCTGTTCAGCTTCGGCGCGGTGATCGCCTGGTCGCTCGGCTGGTCCCGCATCTGGCATCCGCGCGGGTGAGGGGAGGCGAAATGTATATCGATGCGAATGAATGCGAATGCAATCGCGTGTTGCGGCGCACCCCCTCACCCTGCCCTCTCCCCCTCAAGGGGGCGAGGGTAAGAATTGGGATAGCGTTGCAACAGGTACCCCCTAGTCGGAGGGGGGACGGCAGTGCATTCGATGTCAATCAATGCCAATCAATGCAAAGGGAGGTAGCTATTTTTCGGTGAAACTCCGCCCGATGAATTGCTGGTGGACCTGCTTGGTGCCTTCCCAGATCTGGCAGATCTTGGCGTCGCGCATCAGCCGTTCGACGCGGTTGTCCTTGATATAGCCATAACCGCCATAAAGCTGGACCGCATCGGTGGTGATGCGCATGGCGACATCGCCGGCGCGCATTTTCAGCAGCGAGGCCTCGACGCCGAAATCGTCGGCGCCGTCGTCGACCATGCGGGCCACATGCCACAGCCAGCCTTCGCAGAGCGCCAGGTCGGTCGCCATGTCGCTGAGCAGGAACTGGATGCCCTGGAAGCCGATGATCGCGCGGCCGGACTGGTGGCGCTGGTTGATATAGCCGGTGGCATCCTCGAAGGCGGCGCGGGCGATACCGAGCGCATGGGCGGCGACGCTGGGCCGGGATTTATTGAGCGATTGCAGCAGGATGCGCAGCCCGTCGCCAGGTTCGCCCAGCAGGTTGGCTCGGGGCACGCGGCAGGAATCGAAATTCAGCGGCGTGGTCGATGAGGCGCGCATGCCCATCTTGTCCTCGGGCTTGCCGGCGCTGAATCCGGGGGTGTCTTTCTCCAGGATCAGGGCGGAGATCGAACCCTTGCTGTCGTCGATTTCCGACCATTTTCCGAAGACGAGGTAGTAGTCCGCCTTGCCGCCGTTGGAGATGAAGGTCTTGCCACCGGTAATGACGATCTCGTCGCCGTCGGGGGTGAATTTGGTGACCATGCCGGTCGCGTCCGACCCGGCATTCGGTTCGGTGATGCAGAGCGAGGCCATTGCGCCGTCGGCGGTTTTCGGCAGGAAGCGCTTCTTCTGTTCTTCGGTGCCGAAATCGTTGACCGGTTTCATCGCGTGAAAATTGGTCGCCCAGATAATCCCGGTCGAGGCGCAGGCCTTGGAGATTTCGCGGACACAGGCCAGATAGGCGGCGTAGCTCATATCCGCGCCGCCGTATTCCTCGGGGATGAACATGGCGTTCAGGCCCAGCGCGTTGATGTCCTCGATATTGTCCCAGGGAAAATCGCCGGTGCGGTCATAGGCTGCGGCACGGGGGGCGATCTTGTCGCGGCACAGGGCGCGGACGGCGTCGAGCAGGATTCGCTCGTCATCGCTCAGGCGGACGGTTTCGTCCAGGTGGTTGAAGAGTTTCATTGGTCTTTGAAATCCGGTTTGCGTTTTTCGGTAAAGGCGGTGGTGCCCTCAATGCTGTCCTCGGTCTGGAAGGAAAGCGTGTTCAGGTCGGCCTCGATTTTCAGCCCTTCCCAGACGGATGTATCCAGCGCCCGCTTCACGGCGTCGCGCGCCAGGTTCAGCACCGGCAGGCTGTAGCCGGTGAATTCGCGGGCATAGGCCATGCCGGCTTCCAGCGGATCGCCCTCGACGATGCGGTTGACCATGCCGATGGATGCGGCTTCCTCGGCGTCGACCGTACGGCCGGTCATGATGATCTCCAGCGCCCGGGCTTCGCCGACCAGCCGGGGCAGGCGGATCGTGCCGCCATAGCCGGGGATCAGGCCGAGCTTGATTTCCGGCAGCCCCATCTTCGCGTTCGGCGTCGCCAGCCGGAAGGTGCAGGCCGATGCCAGCTCGAACCCGCCGCCGAAGGCGTAGCCGTTGATGATCGCGACGGAGGAAATCGGGAAGGTATCAAGCCGGGCGAAGGTGCGTTGCCCGGCTTCGGCGCTGCGCTTCTGGTCGACCAGGCTGCGGTTGGCCAGTTCCTTGATATCGGCGCCGGCGCAGAAGGCCCGGTCGCCCGAGCCGATGAACAGCAGCGCGCGAGCGTCGGAGGCTTCGACCTTGTCCAGCGCCGCCCCGATCTCGCGGACGATCTCGAAGCTGAGCGCATTCAGCGCTTCCGGGCGGTTCAGGGTGATGATGGCGAATTCGTCGCGGTATGTCAGTTCGACCGGCATATTGGAATCCTCTTCACTGGGGCCGTTTGAAGCGCACCGGGGCGGGCGTAATCTTGCCATCCTTCACCCATTGCGCCAATTCGCGTTTCAGGATCTTGCCGCTGGCGGTAAGCGGCAGTTCGTCCATGGCGATGAAGTATTCGGGCATGTCCTGCACGGTCAGCCCGCTGTCATACAGATGCGTCAGCACGGCCTGCGCATCGGGGACGGCGCCGTTCGGGATGATTGCCAACCCGACCTTTTCGCCCAGCCGTTCGTCCGGCACGGCAAAGGCGGCGGCCTTGGCGATGGCCGTATGCTTGATTGCCAGCCCCTCGATCTTGGCCGGGTGGATATTGTGACCGCCGCGGATGATCACGTCTTTCAGCCGCCCGACGATTTCAAGGCAGCCCTTGTCGTCAATCCGGCCCAGGTCGCCGGACAGGAACCAGCCATCGCGGTTGAAGCTTTCTTCGGTTGCGGTCTGGTTGGCGAAATAGCCCAGCATCAGGCAGGCGCCGCGCCCGCCGATCTGGCCGACCTCGCCCTGCGCTGCCGGTATGTCAGCATTCTCCTGGTTGAAGATGCGGACCTCGTAGGACGGACCGCCGCGCCCGCAGGTCGCGGTGATGGTGTCCGGGTCGTCGGTTGGAAACGTATACTGGTGCGATGAATTTTCGGTCATGCCGTAGATATTCTGCGGCATGATGCCCTGGTCCAGAAACGCCTGCGCCGTCGCGCGCGGGATCGGCGCGCCGGCCATGTAAAATATGGCGACATTGCCGATGCGGTCCATGCCGCGGGAACTCTGGTCGGCCAGGATATCCATCGCATGGGTCGGAACGCCCATGACATAGGTCGCCCCGGTCTCCACGATCCAGTCCAGCGGCTTCATGCCGGCGGGTGGGTCGCTGACGACCAGTTCGCCGCCGCAGACCAGTATCTGGCCCAGCGAGACCCAGGCGATATGATGGTTGAACGGGCTGAGCGACAGCAGGACCGTATCCGCATCGTGGTGCCAGTCCCGGACCATGTCGCGGGGATTGGCCAGCAATGTGTTGTGCGAATGCATGACGCCCTTGGGCGTGCCGGTCGTGCCCGAGGTAAAGGCGAGATAGCAGATATGGTCCGGGTTATCATTGGCCGGCGGCGGCGTTCCGGTGCCCGGTTTCGGAAATTCGCCAGGGCCGAACACGCGCTTCATTGCCGGCAGTGCCGCGACTTTGTCGAGTTCGCCGTTTTCGTTGTCGGTGAACACGGCCGCCGCCTTGATGTTGGACAGCAGCTTGCGGATTTCATCGTTGGTGTAATTGGGATGCAGCGACGGATTGCAGACATAGCCGTTGCGGGCGCTGGCCAGGAAAGCGACGATGGCCTCCGCCCGGTTGCCAAGCCACAGCGCTACCCGGTCGCCCTTGTTCAGGCCGGCATCGTGCAGGGCCGCGGCGACGGCATCGACCCATGCCAGAAGTTCGTGCCAGGTCAGACGATGGCGGCTGTCACGCAGGGCGAACGCATCCGGGCGCACCCGGGCCTGATCGGCAACCAGTGAATAGAACGTATCCGGGCGCCACAGGCCATCGTCGTAATAGCGGCGCGCCTGTGCCGGGTCGTGCAGGGTCAGCAGAGTGTTCATACCGGTTTCACTGTCCGCCTAATTGCCGGGCACGGGTTCGGTACCGTACAGGAATTTGTAGGTTCCGATACGCAGGTTCGGTCCGACGCCACGCTTTTGCATCTCTGATCGCGGCATGATCTTTTCGAAAGCGGCGCGTACCAGTGCCGGCTCGGTTCCTTCGATATACAGGGCCCAGTCGGCAATGCGGTCGGGGGTTGGCCGCATGCTGCTTTCCTTCGTTACCTCGGGCTCAGTCTGATTTTCTGTCTCCAGATACATGGCGCTTGTGACGCCGGGTTCCTTCAGGATCGCTTTCAGGGCCTTGCTGCCCAGCCATTTGCCGAATTTGGGATCGGGCAGGCCACGACCTTCCCGGCGTACCGCGATGACGGTGGCGCCGTATCCGCGCCCGACACGGTGGCGAATGATGAATTCGGAACGAATGATGTTCAGAAAGGCCGGCATCATCTTTCGCGTGCCGGACGTGGGCTTTGCCTGCGCTTTTTTGTAGTGGGGTGCGGACAGTACGCTGACGTCTTCAATCGGGTACATCGCCATGTAGCGCGGCTTGCCGGATGACGACAGGCTGCGATACCGCCGACCACCCTTGAAGCCCGGGTTGTCGGCGCGCTCATTGACATGTTCGCGATTGTACCATTCGTTGAACGCGGCCTCGAGCGCCGGGTCGGAATCGGTCCAGACACCGAGAAGGCCCTTCGCTTCTGTGTTTTCTGCCACTGTTGTCGCCCCCGTCTTGCGTTTATGCTGCGCAATCCCAGCATGGCGATGGATGCCTTGTCCAGCTATGCGATGGGCGTTGCAATCGAAAGGAGTATCATGGGACCGTTTCGCAGTTTTCTGTTCGCGCCAGGCAATCACCCGCGCAAGGTGGAAAAGGTATTCGATTGCGGTGCCGATGCCGTCATTCTCGATCTGGAGGATGCCGTTGCCAAGTCGGAGAAGGTCGCGACGCGCTCTGTCATTGTCGAAGCGATGCAGCGGCCGCGAAGCAACCTCGGCTATGTGCGGGTCAACGGGCACCACACCGAATTCTGCTATGGCGATCTGGTGGCGGTTGTCGGGCCGGGAGTGGACGGCATAGTGCTGCCGATGGCCGAATCCGCTGCCCAGTTGCAGGCTGTCGACTGGCTGATTGAAAACCTGGAACGGGAACGCGGCCTTGAACCGGGCCGAATCGACCTGATCCCGATTATCGAAACCGGCAAGGGCGTGGCCGCGCTGGACGAAATAGCGGGCAGCGGCACGCGCGTGCGGCGCATGGCCTTCGGTGCGGCGGATTTTGCACTGGATATGGGGTTTGAATGGACGGCGGAAGAGGCGGAACTCAACGACGTTCGCGCCCGCGTCGCACTGGCCTCGCGCGCAAATGATATTGAACCGCCGCTCGATACTGTCTGGGTACAGGTCCAGGATCTGGATGGTTTGCGACGCGCGGCGGAACGGGCCCGCAGCTTCGGCTTTCAGGGCAAGATGTGCATTTATCCGCCGCAGGTCGCCGTGGTGCATGAGGTATTCAGCCCCAGCGCCGAGGAAGTCGCCCATGCGGAAAAAGTCATTGCCGCCTTCGCCGAAGCGGAGAAAGCGGGTTCCGCGTCAATCCAGCTCGACGGGGAATTCATCGACTATCCCATCGTCTACAAGGCACAGCGGGTGCTGGAAGCGGCGCGGAAAATCGGGGGAACCGGGGCAGGTTGAATTCTGCCGTTCGTTTAGACGGCCCCGTCTGCGCGCAGCGCCGCAATGTCGGCTTCTGACAGGCCGAGCAGCGAGGTCAGTACCTCGTCGGTATGGGCGCCGATTCCGGGACCGGTCCAGCGGATGCCGCCGGGGTCTTCCGGAATGCCCGGAATGACACCGGTTTGCAGCATCTTGCCGAAGAACGGGTCCGCAACTTCCTGGACCATGCCGCGATGCCGGTATTGCGGATCTTCGGCGCAGTCCGCGACGGTATAGACCAGACACGAGGGAACGTCGGCTTCGGTCAGAACCTGATCGGCCTCATCGGCGGTCATCGTCGCGGTCCAGGCGCCAATGATCGCATCCAGTTCCGGCTTGTTCCGGACCCGCGCCTGGTTGCCCGTGTATTTTGGGTCGTCGATAAGATCCGGGCGGTTCATCGTTTTCGACAGCCGTGCGAACAGCGGGTCGGAATTGGCGGCGACCAGAATCCATTTGCCGTCGGATGTCGGGTAGGCATTGGTCGGTGAGGCCGTCTCGATACTGGACCCGGCAGGCTGCTTGACCGTGCCGAAGACGCTGTATTCCGGCAACATGCCTTCGGTCATGCTGAACACAGAATCCGTTAGTGCCACGTCCAGGCTGCGTGGCCGCTGGTCGCCTCCCGCCCGGTCGCGCTGCCATAGGGCGGACATGACACCGAATGCGCCGTACAGGCCTGCGATGGAATCACCAATGCTGACACCGACCCGGACAGGGGGCAGATCGGAAACGCCGGGCGGGTGATCGGTAAGATGCCGGATGCCGCCGATCGCTTCGCCGATCACGCCGAAAGACGCCCGGTCCCGGTAGGGGCCATCTTGCCCATAGCCCGAGATATGGGCGATGACGAGATCCGGGCGATCACGGCGCAGCATCGCTGCGCCGAGGCCAAGACGTTCAAGCTGTCCCGGGCGAAAGTTTTCGACCACGGCATCGGACTGGCCGGCCAGCCGTATGACGATTTCCCGGGCCTGTTCATGTTTCAGGTTGAGCGTGATGCAGCGTTTGTTCCGGCCATGCTGTGACCACCAGGGGGAATGTCCGTCACGTTGTTGCCCCCAGGTCCGGATCGGGTCGCCGGTCGGTGGCTCGATCTTGATAATTTCGGCGCCCATATCGCCCAGGACCCGCGTACAGAACGGTGCGGCAATGAAATGCCCGATCTCCAGAATACGTAGTCCCGTCAGGGGGCCGTAGGATTTCGGTTCGTTCACTGCCATTGCAGACTCCTAAATTGGCATTTCGGAACCGACGCCATAATGCATGGCTTGGCGGGCGGCAAGTGCCTTGCGGTCAGGCGTTCAGCCGGACGGTCCCGGTATCGGCGATATCATACCCGCCAAGCGCCTCCGCCCGCTCCCGGAATTCCGCGCCGGGCAAAAAATGCATCAGGGCCTGTGGCCCGATCTCGAAATAGGTCCGCCGACGGGCGACCAGGTCGAAATGTTCCCAGGCCAGCGGCGTGTAGTGCAGCCCATAGGTGTCGGCGACGGCCCTGGTGACAATGCCCCAGTCTGCTGTGCCCGCCCGTATCGCGAGGGCAAGGTCCTGTCCGGTTGCGGCTGTGCCCTCGGCGAGGGTGACCTGTCCGGTGTCAATTTTTTCTTCGGCCAGCAGGCGATTGAGCAGCAGTTGTGCGCCGGCACCGGGTTGCCGGTAAACCGCGCGGGCCTGTTTGCCGACGGCGTCGCGGATCGTCGATATGCCCAGCGGATTTTCCGGAGCCGTAACCAGCCCCTGTTCGCGGCGGCAAAAGGTAATGACCACGGCATCATGCAAGCCGGGCAGGGCTCTGACCGTATCGATATTCGCCTGGGAATCGTCGCCGGAATCCCGATGCATGTGAACGGCGGCGATGGATATTTCGTCCCTGGCAAGGCGCCGCAAACCGGATTCACTGCCTTCCGGCAGACTGGCAAGGCCGGAGCCGGATTGCCGTACAGCCCATTCCAGCAGCGGGTCGGTCGAGCCGCCCATGATCGCCGGCGGGGAGGCATGGGAGAAACCTTCAGGCGTGGCCAGTCCCGAGATGATCCAGCGGTCCAGCGCCGCGCGTGGAAACAGCCATTTCCCGGTTACCTTGGAGCTGGGAATCGCGCCTTCCGAGGCAAGTTCGTAGACCTTACGCACCTTTATGCGCAGATAATCCGCAGTTTCTTCGGTCGTCAGGTAGGAATCATCCTGCATATTTATGTGTTTTCCTGTGTATTTTTAATTCCTTGTCATTAGCGAAATTTATTCCGTATATCAACGCAGAAAAATAACAAGTACGGTAATGTACAAATGTCCGACAGTGCCTTTGCGGCCGCGCTTTCGATGATCACAAGTCTCGATCCCGAATTTGTCGGGATTGTCGGCGTATCGTTGCAGGTTTCGCTGACGGCTGTGCTGATTGCAGCGGTTATCGGGATGCCGGCAGGCGCATTGCTGGCCATGAAGCCGTTTCCGGGGCGGTCAGTTGTCATTGTCGTTGTGAATGCGCTGATGGGCTTGCCGCCTGTTGTTGCGGGGCTTGTCGTGTATCTGATGCTGTCGCGCTCCGGTCCCATGGGCGGGCTCGGGTTTTTGTTTACGCCGGCCGCAATGGTCATCGCCCAGACGATCCTGGTACTGCCGATTGTGATCGCGCTGACCCGTCAGGTGGTCGAGGATCTGTGGCTGGAATACCGGGACCATCTGACATCGCTCGGCCAGACCGGCAGTGCGGCTATTCCGACCCTGCTGTATGATGCACGGTTTGCGCTCGCTATCGCGTTGCTGGCCGGGTTTGGACGGGCTTCGGCGGAGGTCGGCGCGGTGTTCATTGTCGGCGGAAATATTGCCGGGTTCACGCGAACCATGACGACGGCGATTGCGCTGGAAACGTCCAAGGGCGATCTGGCAGTTGCTCTGGGACTGGGTATCGTCCTGCTGACACTGACCCTTCTGATCAACATGTTTGTCTTCGGCGCGAGCCGCGTCGGCCGGCGGTATGTCGGATAGCGCGATGCATGATATGCCCAGCATCTTGCCGCTTGCCGCCCGGAACCTTGTTTTCGAGGCCGAAGGAAAGCGGCTTCTGCATGGAATTGACTTTGCAATCGCGCGGGGTGACCGGCTGGCTCTGGTCGGCCCGAATGGCGCCGGCAAGACGCTGACGCTGCGAATCCTGCACGGGTTGCTGCGGCCGACAACCGGTTCGGTTTTGTGGGGCCTGGATGAGGGCAAGAGGAATGGCCGAAAGCGTCACGCCATGGTCTTCCAGAAACCTGTCATGCTGCGGCGTTCCGTAAGGGGAAATATTGAACACGCTCTTGCCGCAGCGGGGTTTCCCCGCGCGGAACGCCGGGAACGCGCGCGCGATGCGTTGGCGCGGTTCGGCCTTATTTCGATTGCCGAACGTCCTGCTCGTGTGCTTTCCGGTGGCGAACAGCAGCGATTGGCCATTACGCGAGCGGCGGCGCTGGAACCGGATTTGCTGTTTCTGGACGAGCCGTCATCATCGTTGGATCCGGGCGCAACGCGGCAGGTCGAAGCGATGCTTGAAGATTTGCATAATTCCGGTGTGACGCTGGTTTTCTCAACACATGACCTTGGTCAGGCCCGCCGGCTTGCGAGCCGCGCCGCGATTCTGAACAAGGGACGTGTCATCGAATACGGACCCGCCAGGGATGTTCTCGAGGCGCCGAAATCTGCGGAAGCGAAGGCATTCGTGGCGGGTGATTTGCTATGGTAGCCAATTGAGGTGCGATCAATGAAAAAAATAATAACCCTGCTCGCGGTCGGGCTGGCATTCACGCTGGCCTCGACCGCGCAATCGGCCGAGCGCTACATCACTGTTGCTTCGACGACATCGACGGAAAATTCCGGGTTGTTCAAGCATCTGTTGCCGATATTCACCGCCAGGACAGGGATCGACGTGCGGGTTGTGGCACAGGGGACCGGCCAGGCACTGAAAACCGGCGCCAATGGCGACGCGGATGTCGTCTTCGTCCATGCGCGTGCCGCGGAAGAAAAGTTTGTCGCCGACGGCAACGGCCTGAAGCGTGTCCCCGTCATGTTCAATGACTTTGTGGTTGTCGGCCCGTCCGGGGACCCGGCGGGTGTCGCCGGGGGCAAGGATATTGCCGTGGGGCTTCGGTCGATCGCAGATGCGGGCGCGCTGTTTGCATCGCGCGGCGATGATTCAGGTACCCACAAGGCGGAACGGCGCCTGTGGGAGGCATCCGGCATTGACCCGAAAAAGGGCACAAACTGGTATCGCGAGATGGGGGCCGGTATGGGAGCGACGCTGAATACGGCCTCTCAACTTGGCGCCTATACCCTGTCAGACCGGGCAACCTGGATCGCGTTCAGGAACAAGGCGGAAATGAAAATCGTCATCGAAGGCGACAAGCGCCTGTTCAACCAGTATGGCGTCATCCTGGTGAACCCGGCCCGGCATCCGCATGTAAAGCAGACGGAAGGTCAGTCTTTTATAGACTGGCTCATCAGTCCTGAAGGGCAGGGCGGAATCGCCGCCTTCAAGGTCGACGGCCAGCAACTGTTTTTTCCGAACGCCGATATGAACGGTGTCTAAAACCGATTTCGGGAATTGGCGACGTCTTTTGTGCTGTATTCCGGAAGGCTCAAACGTAGCCACCATTTGAAGTCGGGCTAGCCGACGGATGACTCCGTACGCCGCCGGATGCGCCATTCGAAGCATTCATCGCCGTAATCCATGCGCTGCAGAACCTCCAGCACAAGGAAGCGATTATGCGCCATCAGCGCGCCCTGCCACAGGCCGTTCCAACTGTCGAAGGCGCAATCGTGCAGGTTTTCACGCCCCCGCATGACCCGCCAGCCGTATTGCCGTACCAGCATGGCGTCTCCGGCGATTTCCACTTCGACACGGTCGCCCTGGGCCTCTGCCATTGTGGCCAGATACGCGGCGAAATCGGCTGCCGTATCGCCGGTCAGGCCGAGCAGGGCGCGGGTTTCGTCGTAGAACTGCATGCCGATCAACTTGCCGGTGACATTGCCGTAATGCGTCGCATCGGCTGGCCCGTACAGCGTGGCCGATTCACCCAGCAAGGCGCGGGTGAAGTTCATTGAATAGTTCCGGTTGGCCTTCTTCAGCCGCTCGGCCGGCCAGTCGGTAGCATCGAACCCGGGTACGGCGGCAGGATCGAAGGGCGGCGGCAACTCGCCTGGCGAAAAGCGCAGCCGTTCTTCCGGCGCCAGGTCGTGGTCGTATTCATAAAAATAACCGGCAAGCCCGTGCTGCCCGTCCATGGTCTGTGCCGTGCAGACGAAACCGAGCTTCGGATTACCCAGCGCGACACCGTTATGTCCGTACCATCCCCGCAGCAGTGCGCGGGATACTGAACCCGGAACACCGCAGATTGCGGCGCCATCATAGATCCAGCGCGGCGGTACAAACCGGACCCATGCCTTGCGGTCCGCTTCGTACATGTATTCGACCTTCACCCCGGCGACGCTATTGGACAGGTAGTGATATTGCGCCGCCTTGACTGCATCGGGCAATCCGTCCAGCCCGAGCTTCTTCAGCCCCGGCAGGAACAGGTCCAGATGCTGGCGGCGGAAGACCGCAAACCACAGGTCTTCCGCTTCCCGCACCCCTGCCCGCGTCGTCACGGTCAGGATGAAGCCGGTAATATAGGCGTGATAAAGGGTTGCGACCGCTTCCCAGCCGCGCGCGGTCTTTTCGTCCATCAGATCAGTCTTTCATGACCTTGCGCAAAACGTGGCTGCGGTTGGTTGTATGGGGGCGAACCTCGGTCGGCCAGCGCCCGGTTTCCCCGGCCTTTGCCCAGGCGTCGGACATCAACACATCGGGGCTGTCGATTTCGTAGATTGCCTGGTAGGTGGGTTCGCCTTCCATAACGATTGTCTTTTTCTCACCGCCTAGCCTGATGTTGAGCGGTACCATCTTCGACCGTGAAACCGATACGACGCCGGGCACATCGTTCAACAAGGGAACGTGCTCTTTATCATAAACTTCGTTGAACAGGTCTTCCTTGTCTGCCGCCACATCCATGCTGACGATAAAAACGTAATTTCCGGTGATTGGCATGTCCTGCCTCCCTTGATCTGATGTTGGATTATCTGTCTTGTCGATGATGAGAAAGTGCCGGGCTGCAATTGTCAATTCCGGTGCGCAGATCATGCTTGAATTCCACGCGCTGCGCTGTCTTTCATTCGGTTTCCGTCGGTCGTGAAAGGAACTTTCGATGGCATTGGATCTTTGGTTCGCCTATGCGCTTGCCTGTGCTGCCCTGTTGGCCATTCCGGGGCCGACGGTGCTGTTGGTTGTCAGTTACGCGCTGGGCGCGGGGCGGCGGTCCGGGTTTGCGACTGTTCCTGGCGTGACCCTGGGCGATTTTACGGCAATGACAATATCCTTACTCGGCGCCGGCGCCGTTCTTGCCGCTTCGGCGACATTGTTCACCGCTCTGAAACTGGCGGGTGCGGCCTATCTCGTCTGGCTGGGAATACAGCTCTGGCGGGCACCCGTTACGGATGCTGATACCGGTGTCGCCGTCACGGCCTCGCCACGCCGCATGTTCTGGAATGCCTGGCTGGTCACGGCTCTGAATCCGAAGGGTATCGTATTCTTTATTGCTTTCGTGCCGCAATTCGTTGACCCCGCGCAACCGGCGATGTTGCAGTTCATTGTGCTGGAAACAACCTTCGTCGCTATGGCGATGATGAACGCGCTGCTCTGGGTGGTTCTGGCGGGAAAAATGCGGGCATGTTTTCATCGACCCGCAACGCGTCGCATGGTGAACCGTATCGGTGGCTCGTGCCTGATTGTCGCGGGCCTGATGACCGCTGCGGCGCGCCGGGGCCCGTGAAAACCGGCGACTGGTGACATGACGGCGCGAACGGGGGATATTCGAAATAGCCAAGGGCTGGGCCGACACAGCCAATAACGAAACCACGGACAGGCAGGATTTCATGACACTTCCCATTCTCCCCACAACCGTTGTCGGCAGTTATGCGCAACCGGATTGGCTGGTGGATCGCAATAACCTGAAAGGCCGTCTGCCGCCGCGGATACGCGCAAAGGAAATATGGCGTGTGCCGGAAGAATACCTGACCGAAGCGCAGGACGATGCGACCATTGTCGCAATCCGCGATATGGAACGCGCCGGGGTGGACATCATCACGGACGGTGAAATCCGCCGGGAAAGCTATTCCAACCGTTTTGCGACCGCGCTGGGCGGGATTGATGTCGACAATTACGGTACGGCCCTGGATCGCACCGGTGAAGCAAACCCGGTACCGCGCATTGCCGGGCCAATCCACCGCGACCAGCCGATCGAGGTCCGTGACGTTGAATTCCTGCGCGCCAATACGGACCGGCAGATCAAGATCACGATTCCCGGCCCGTTCACCATGACCCAGCAGGCACAGAACGATTACTATCCCGATGGCGAAGCGGCAGCGATGGGGTATGCCGAAGCCGTCAACGAGGAGATCAAGGCGTTGTATGCTGCCGGGGCGGATATTGTTCAGCTGGACGAACCGTATATGCAGGCACGGCCCGACATCGCGCGCGGCTATGCGATCAAGGCGATTAACCGGGCGCTGGAGGGCGTCACGCAAACAACCGCGCTGCATATCTGTTTCGGGTACGCGCATGTCGTTCACGAGGGCAAGAATGACGGCTACAAGTTCCTGACCGAACTGGAGGAATGCGCGGTTGATCAGGTGTCGATTGAAGCGGCGCAACCGAAACTGGACCTGTCGATCCTTGATGGCTTGCCCTCGAAAACCATCATGGTCGGCGTGATCGACATGGGCGATCCGAATGTGGAAACGCCGGATATGGTTGCGGCCCGGGTGCGCAAGGCGCTGGAGAAAGTTCCGGCGGAACGGCTGGTCATCGCGCCGGATTGCGGGATGAAGTATCTCGACCGCGCCACGGCTTTCGGCAAGCTGAAGGCGATGGTGGACGGCGCAAAGATCGTGCGCCAGGAAATCGCCGGTTAGGCAATCTGGAAAGGATCAGAAAGTTATGGCGCTTCCTCTTCTCCCCACGACCGTCGTCGGCAGCTATTCGCAACCGGACTGGCTTGTGAATCGGGAAATTCTGATGGGCCGGGGACCGGCGCGTATCCGGGCACATGATATCTGGCGCGTTGCCGAGGCGTTCCTGACTGATGCGCAGGACGATGCGACTGTCGTCGCCATCCGCGACATGGAGCAGGCCGGGGTTGATATCATAACCGACGGCGAAATCCGTCGCGAAAGCTACTCGAACCGTTTCGCCACAGCGCTGGGCGGAATCGATATTGAAAACTTCGCCATCGTCGCCGGCCGGTCGGGTAAACCCAGCCAGGTGCCGCGTATCACCGGCCCGATCCATCGGGTTGACCCGGTCGAAGTGCGGGATGTCGAATTCCTGCGAGCGAATACGGACCGGCAGATCAAGATCACAATCCCTGGCCCGTTCACCATGACCCAGCAGGCACAGAACGATTACTATCCCGATGCGGAATCAGCGGCGATGGATTATGCCGCCGCGGTAAACGAGGAAATAAAGGCGCTGTATGCAGCGGGTGCCGATATCGTGCAACTTGATGAGCCCTACATGCAGGCGAGCCCGGACGAAGCCCGGAAATATGCTGTCAAGGCGATCAACCGGGCGCTGGAGGGTGTCACGGGCACGACGGCGCTGCATATCTGCTTT
>Ga0222651_1000084_pt1 | contig 68137 bp, 62 predicted proteins | sample AntAcemetagen369_FD_179855 | JGI IMG/M metagenome (GOLD analysis project Ga0222651, IMG submission 179855) | Saline water microbial communities from Ace Lake, Antarctica - #369 | ecosystem: Environmental > Aquatic > Non-marine Saline and Alkaline > Saline | place: Antarctica: Ace Lake...
ACATCGAGGTTTATTATAATCGTCAGCGCAAACACTCTAGAAACGAATATCTGTCACCAGCAGATTATGAGACGCGGTGGTTAGAAGCTGCGTAAAAAAAATGTCCGGGAGAGTGTTGCCATTCCACAACTCAATGCCTAACACTCATCCCACATCAGCTGCTAAATGGAGTTTGGTGGTTCATCGCGTAAATACGAGTAAAGTTGAAGTCTGGGTAGGCACATTGTTTCCCACAATGGCTAAACCAGATAAAGCTAGAATTATCCTATCAACTGAAGATGGGACCCAGCTCAAAACAAAGGTAATAAACAGCAGTGACTGGGATAGGCCATTCCGAAAACATGGTCAACGCTTCTATTTCGTACACACTTTTACTGGCTTACCTGAAGCAAGTTTCTTTCGTTTAGAATTTCAAAGAAAAGAGAAGGCTTCTTGGCAGCAGCTTAGAAGGGGTAGCTTTCATACTCTGCCATCCTCGTTGCCAGGGCCAAATCAAAGACCGTTTACCATTGGGCTAGGAAGCTGTTTTTACTCCCACAGAGATGGTGGACAAGCAGCAGCTTCGTACAAAGCACTTTATGAAAGGAAACAGAAGATAGACCTTACAATTCTGGCTGGCGATCAAGTGTACTTGGACATAGGCTTCGACTCACTTTCACTCTGGCCGAGCGAAATTCGACAACGAATAGCTGATGACTACGCAGAACATTGGCAAGCCTTAGGTAGCATATTGTCACGCGGGGGAACTTGGATGCTGCCTGATGACCATGAATATTGGAATGACTACCCTTTTTACGATTCCCTTATCCCTACGCTGTTAGCACTAAAAATTTCGCACGTTCGTTCAAATTGGAAACGCGCCTCCAATGATGCTGTTAAAAACATTCAAAGAACTAAACTTGTGGACTTTCTTGAAATTGGCGATGACCTTTCAATCTGCTTTGCAGACACAAGAAGCAAGAGAAAAAAATCTGGATTCCTTCCTAAGGATGCGTTTAGGTCGGTTACAGACTGGGCAGAGAACCTTGAATCACCTGGTGTTCTAGTGACGTCACAACCGCTAATAGTGAAACCAAACGACAACGAAGCGAACCTCCTGAGTTTTGAGACACAATACAAAAAACTTTTAAGTGCACTAGCATCAAGTGGACATGACATCATCGTCCTAAGCGGCGATGTTCACTATGGTCGAATTGCAACAGCCGAGCTAGGCAATGGAGGGGGGAAATTAATCGAGATTATTTCCTCGCCGCTATCTAACTTAACAGGCCTCAATGGCATAGCAACAAGTGTTGCCAAAGCTAAGCCTGAAACGTTTCCACATTCTTCTGTTGATGTCACAGGCGTTCCTTCAAAAGCCGTAGATTATGATCGGAACTATTTCGTCGGCAAGAAAAAAGGGAGGCTGCTATCGGCGTATCCAAAGGATCGAACCCGAGAGCATTTCATGACCATCGAGTTTTCGAAGAATACTGCAGGTAAGGTAAAACTCGCAGCCAAAGCTTGGCGAGTTCGAGACAGAGCTCCGAAAACAAACTTACCAGTGCAGGAATTCGAAAAGGCGTTTCAAGTTGCTCTAAATTAACCCAGATAATTCTATAGCTTCACCAAAGATAGCTGGTCCATAGCGGCGCTCCTGATAACATATTGGATTCTAGAACTTTTCAATATGGTTAAAAACATCCAACTTTTTATCGACTAAACCACTGCCCCAAATATTTAGGTAGCTTGCGGTGCTCTGGCGTGCGGCAGCAACGTCAGGTTGTCAATCTGAATGGGCTCAATGGTATCTGCTGGTGTAAAGCCAAAGACTCTCGAGTAGAAAAAATACTCCAGCTCAAGGCTTCTTTTTATATTTTTTGCCTGACGAAAACCGTGCTGCTCGCCCTCGAACGGCACATAGGCAACAGGCAAACCTTTGTTGCGCAACACCTCAACCATCATCTCGGCCTGATTCGGCGGTACAACCTGATCTTCCAGACCCTGGAAAAATATGCAGGCAGCGTTCAGTTGGTCCGTGTGATGGATCGGTGAGCGCGCTTTATATATGTCGATATCCTGCGGATAGCGGCCGATCATGCTGTCCAGGTATCTGGATTCAAATTTGTGCGTGTCTTTCGCCAATGCTTCAAGGTCACTGACGCCGTAGTGTGATGCACCGGCGCTGAAGACATCCGTGAATGTCAGCGCGGCAAGTACCGTGTAGCCACCCGCGCTACCGCCTCGAATGGCAAGTTGCGCGGCATCTGCTTTGCCCTGGCTGACAAGATACTGAGCACCCGCCACGGCATCTTCGACATCCACAACGCCCCAGCTGCCAAGTAACTTGTCACGATAGGCGCGACCGTAGCCCGTCGAGCCGCGATAGTTGACGTCCAGCACGGCAAAGCCGCGCGTCGTCCAGTACTGCGTGCGCAACGACAAAATGTTAGACGTGGCACCGGTCGGTCCGCCATGAAACATGACAACCAGTGGCGGACTTGCGTCAGTCGGTGCCGCATAATCTGGATTGTGCGGCGGATAATAAAATGCGTGCGCCTCGTCATTGCCGGCTGTCGGATAAACAATGGTTTGCGGCGATGAATAATAGTTGGTATCGACGTCAACTATTGTTGCCTGGGCAATCACCTCTTTGATGTCGCCCGAACTCGCATCAACCAACACAATTTCCGCGAAGCTGAGTTCCGACGCAACAATCATGGCAATACAATTGTCGTCGACCCTCGACAGTCCGCCAAGACTAGAACGGGGCACCGGTATGTGGGTCAGCTGTCGAGAGGCAAGATCAAGTCTAGCCAGTTTTGAAACGTTGTTTTCAAGATAGATGGCGACAATGGTGTCGCTGTCTTCGAACTGGTAGGAGCACAATCCGAAGCCCCAGTGAGGAGAGCCAAATTCAGCTCTCATTGCCAGCACGGGCTGTGCCGCACTCTCGCTGTATATGTTCCACCAGCCAGATTCATCGGAGACATAGAATAGTGTTCCATGCGGCGAAAAGCGGGGTTGTTGTACGGAAATTTTTTGTCCTGCAGTCCTACCCCCGGCAATCTTTACGCTGTCGCCTAAGCTGCCATCCTCAAGCACTGCAGCTTTCCAGATGACGGATTCATCCCAGGGCATATCAGGATGATCCCAGGACATGAATGCCAGTTGATTGCCATCGCTGCTTAAATCTGGGGCACTGAAAAAATCGTGACCTTCCGCCAGGCGAAGGAGTGAGCCGTCGATAAGGCTGACCGCGCCGATAAAGTTAACGGCTTCGCCTGGCTCAGAGTGATCCTCAACAACATAAATTATTCGATTGCGATGCGCATCCACTGTGCCATTCGCAAACCTCAAGTGTTCGAGGTGTGTTAACTGGACGGGTTCTGCTCCAGCCTGCAACGCCACCCTGTAGACCTGTTGGTCTGAAAAGTTGACAAAATAAGCCGTCTCGCCGTGCAATAGCCAGGCGTCACCACCATATTCATGAACCCGTGTACGAATATTAAACGGCGCCGGAGTTACATCCCTGCGTAGCCCCGTCGCGTCACGTTGCACCAACACGTTCCGACCGGCCTCCTGTGGGCGGGACTCAACCCAATATAATAGGCCGTCATGAAAAGTCGGTGTACCAAGGCCAATGCTTCCGGCAACAATAAGGTCAGTCGTGATTGGAGATTGCCAGGCGCCGTAGGGAGCTATTTTCATACTTGTGTCCGAAAAACTGAGTGAATTTCTGATTAACGTTTAGAGTAAAGTACCAGCGTAAATATTCAAAGACTCTTCCAGATTTTGCCACGCGGGACCTGCGTTAGGCCGCAAGCAGCCATTCAGATTTAGGGTGGCTAACACCGCACATAAACCACAACGAAGCAGCGAAAATTAAAACGGCGAGAGCAGATGCTATGCAAATCGTAATATGTGTCGCCAAAAGGTCATTCAATAGAATGATCTGCTCCACGTCATTGTCTCTCAGAATTCCCCACTTAAAATTCAGTCATTTCAAATATCCTTTGTAACAATTTTTGTTTAGCTCATAGCAATAATGAAAAGCGGACCGTGCTTTATCATGTCGCTAACCAGCCAGAAGCGGATCCAAACAAGCTTATTCAAACCCGAGGTTCATTCCTACGGTTCTTCGAACAGCGGCCTTACAAAGCTACCCCGTCGGGCAATGGTCCTTCAATGATTGCTTCGATTCGGCGCAGATGCGCAGTGCGCTGCTCCGGTCCACTTAAGAGGAGACGCGCATCGATTGCTTCTACAAATTCCGGGATGTACACCGCCCAAAACGATCGGTTGTACTGCCACCAACGCAGTGCGGTCTCGTTGCCTAGAAACTGGATGACAAAAACTATAGCTGATCTTTCTAGTTGGAATTCACTGCGTCCTGCCGAAGCCTGAAACGACTCGATAATACTCTCCTGCATTCTCCGATTGAGGTAGGAGTCAACAAGGCTGGCTTCAACTAACGTCAGGTCGTGCGAGTTCAGCCGAGCGCGCGCCCATGCTTCTGGCAATGCTTCAGCGAAAGCTGTATCTGCGCCAGAGAGGTTGAAACCAAACTCAGTATTGATTTGCTCACCATCTGCATAGCGCTCAGCTTGCGTCAGTTGGAACGCTACCAAGACTAACCCAGCGACAATTCCAAGATTGGCAAATAGCGTCAGCCAACGATTCAACTTGTCCATTAAATAATCCTGTTTGAAATTGATACATAATGTGATCAGTGACTTTAATGCCTGGGACGCGAGTAGACCAACTGATTAATTATTAGATAGCCATCATTGAGCTTCCGCTTAGGAACTGGAAGGAATAGCCAACTACTCATTGAAGTCCAGAAAACTGGCCAGAAACCAATTAAGTATACGGGTCCCCGAATCCAGTAGATATTCTGCCTTAATCGCCCGAGCGTTTGCTTAGGGGCTTCCAGGTAAATACCCGCACAGCGCAAAAGTTCTTTTCAGTTCGAGTGATTGCTAAAGCCACTGCAACTCACTAATTCGTTTAAAGTAATGGACCAATTCACCAACCACCAATATCAAGAGGATTTAAATGCCACATCCACAGTTAGCACTAAGCAATGATGAGCTTCTCAGTACCACCCGTGCTGTACGCAAGCGACTGGACTTTGAGCGTCCGGTACCAATGGCTATCCTGGAAGAATGTATGAACATCGCCGTGCAAGCGCCTACTGGCTCAAATGCGCAGGGATGGCAGTTCATGTTTGTAACTGATCAAGCGAAAAAAGATCGAATTGCAGAGTTATATGCCCAGGTCTGGGAAATCTATAAAACTATGCCCGTAGCTATTCACCACCTCCATAAGGAAAGTGGTGATCAATCACTCGTCTCCAGCCAGGAACGTTCTACCTCGTCGGCTGAATATTTGGCCGCGAACATGGCCAAGGCGCCCGCGTTGCTCATCCCTTGTATTGCCGGGCGTATTGAATCACCGGAAATTGCCGGCGGGGGGAATTTCGCTCAGGCTGCTACCTACGGTTCAATTATTCCTGCTGCCTGGAGCTTTATGATCGCCGCGCGTGCTCGCGGTCTGGGTACCGCCTGGACCACGCTACATTTGATGCACGAGGAGGAAATCGCAAACCTGCTGGGCATTCCCTATGCTGAATATACCCAGGTCGCACTGATCCCCATTGCCTACACTAAGGGCACTGATTTCAAACCCGCATACCGCCCGCCGCTCGACACCGTTATGCATGTCGATCAATGGTAGTCAGTTAGCAGAAGATGAATTAGCGGCTACTGTTTTTTGTAGATCACCCTTGATGGTATCTCGGGTGATTCAAGCACCAGCTTCGATAGCTAACGCCTGCTATGTGCGTCTGATTAACTGCAAACGGGTGACGCTCACCTCCGCCGAGATGACAGTGATGCGGTGGACATGACTCTTGCAGCGTTACAATGAAGCTCAAAATACCCTAGCCTTTATTGGCTACGTGACCCGCAATCTTGTCCCATTTCTGCGCTAATTCCTCACCCTCAGCATCCACACAATCCCTCCGCACAGTCTCATAGGTAAAGGGTTGAAAGAGACTCTGCCGAGTATGAAAGAAATAGACAACGACGCCCCACAAGTTGAGTAAAACACAAAGCGCGATAACCTCTGGTCGGATGAGATCGCTGAACAGGGTAAACATGACAATTTGTAGCCAAAATTCAGGCTTTAGTAGCAGCACGGTGACACCGAGTCGCCCCGGCATTAGTGTCGACCAGATAACGGGCATCAGCACAGCAAAACTAACGAATATCAGCTCCAGCTCAAATCGCGTGACAAACCCTTCGAGCAAGCCATTTAGCGCGACAAATCCAAGCATAAAACAAATGCCGGCATGCATCTTGTGACCGACCTTGTGCATCAACCGAAGATAGCCGTTGATGTTGCCGTTGGTCGTCATCCAGAGTTTGGGTTTGTCTAGAAAGTCATCGAACAACTCAAAAATACCAATGCCCAGATACACTATGACTTCAATCCAAAGGACGATTTCAAGGCTTAGTGGGACTTCATAAAATTCGGTTGCAGTTAACATTAATAATACCCAGGTTAGATTGCTCTTTAGCGATACTTAGTACTAAAAACGATAAACCTTAAACCTACTCGAGGTTCGAGCTAAAGGCCATTGTGGACTTCCCAGGTTTGCTATGCGCTTGTTGGTTCTAAAAATTCCCTCGCTTAGCTGCCTTAGCGATTTGCCACCAAACTTATTACCTCAAAGTCGAGTTGACGCGTGGGTAACGACAATTCCGCGTAAAGCCAACTAATCTTCAATATCTCGATGACTGAGGTCGAACCGAAAGTACAGCCAATCGGCATACCTGCCAGTATCCTTCAAATATTTGCTTTAGCTCGACCATTAACTGTAGCTTCCAATGAAAACCCGAGTTAATTGTGGACAAAAGCCTGCCATGTTGCTCAAGAGAATTTCGATCCTTAGGCTGTTGACGTTTTCTTGTGCTACTCAGGCGGTGGTGATTGACGATCGAGACTGGCGTCAAGTTCGCGAGACAACCAACATCATCTACGATCAGATGTCGACGGTGCAGGAACCGATGCGGGTCTATTCGATCCGACCTGGCGTTACGCCCTAAGAGAGTTTGACTATACCGTGTTCGGGCGAACACGACAGGTAGTCGGAAATCCTATCCCTTTCAATATCGCACGAGCTCATACCGGGCATTGGCTGTACAAGGATCTCGCTGTACCGGCACCTCCTTCTGTGCTGACCCTATTGTTCGGCCTTGCGGGCCAGGTGTGCCTTCGGGCTCAAAAAACACAGAAAATAAACTGATAATGCAAGCCTGCTTGATTGGTGGGGCCCTGTGGAGACAAGTCACTGGTTTGACTCTGCTACCGCTAATTTTGGTGGCACTTTTCGCCCATGCTGCTTATCCTGTTTCTTTTGACAAAACGACGAGAACACAACGTATGGATCTGAATGGCAAAGTCGCCGTCATTACTGGTGGTAGTGGTGGTATTGGTCGAGCAATGGGTAAAGCTTTTTTGGCAGCAGGTGCTAAGGCAGTGGTGCTGGCTGACCTCTCCGAAGAAGCGGTAAAAAGCGCTGCAGCCGATCTTGGCTGTGACGGCGAAGTGTGCAACGTCACCAACGAAGCAGACATTCAAGCTCTAGTTGACCGTACCATTGCGCGATATGGTCAGATCGATCTCTTTTGCTCGAACGCCGGCGCTGGTGGCGCCGGTCTCATACTTGATGCAGACACCGAAACCTGGCAGCAGCAGTGGGAACTCCATGTGATGGCGCATATTTTCGCGGCTAAGGCAGCATTGCCGGCGATGATCGAGCGAGGCGATGGTTATTTCCTCAATACGGCATCTGCCGCAGGTCTGTTAGCGGCGATCGGCACCGGCCCATACACCGTCAGTAAAGCGGCAGCAGTCAAGTTCGCGGAATTTCTCTCTATCACCCATGGTGACGATGGCATCAAAGTTTCTGTGCTTTGTCCGCAAGGCGTTAACACAGCCATGGCACCCCGCAGCCTCGGCGACGGGCAAACGGACGGCATCATCGAAGCAGATCAGCTTGCGCAAACAGTTATCGAAACACTTCGTGAGGAGCGCTTTTACGTGCTGCCGCATCCAGAAGTTGAAGATTACGTGCGCCGCAAAGGCGACGATATTGACCGCTGGCTGCTTGGCATGCGGCGATTAAAAAAGAAAGCGACAGAAATCTAGTTTCTCTGTATTTTCCGACCGTTGATCTCCCGCTTTGTATAGCTTACCCGAGAGATACAAAGCGTTTACAAACCCCTTGCTCACCAGACAAATAGAACATGCTTTATTGTTATCATCCGGCCCTTTTCATGCCCGCATAGTTCGGTATCATAGGGATTTGTCATCGAGTGTTCGAATACCAGCAGCCATGCATTAACTGCCAAGCAAACGGTGGTGTTTTGGCGCGCGCTGCTCTTCAACCTAGGCATGCTGCTTTGTTGCTCTGCAAATGCTTGGTTCGATGACGACTGGACCTATCGCGCCGCGTTTAACGCCAACAACCCAGGCGGCACGCTCACCGATCAACAAATTCAAATCAATCTCAGTAGCTCAAATGTCCATCCAGACTATGTGTGGAGTTCCGATGGCGATGACATTCGAATACTCGCATCGGACGACTCAACTGCACTCGATTACTACATCGAAAACTGGGATTCATTTAGCGAAACTGCGGTCATCTATGTTCGGCTCGATAGCCTGCCACCGGGTGACTCCACCATCCTGTTGTACTATGGAAATACTCTAGCACCAGATGCCAGTGACCCAGTCGGCGTACTCACCGAAATTGGGCTCCGCTACCATACGCGTCAATCCTCACTAGATCCCAGCAGCCGCACCCAAGCACTCAACGAGTTCAACAGTTTGGACGATAATGTTGTTGGCTATGGTTGTAAACAGGTGACAGAGTTCACCGCGATCAACAACAACAATCAGTTTCCTAGCGGCTCAAACAACGAAATTTTATTTTTCTCAAACAATCACTTTGAGGTGCCAGCGGCATTTTCAGGCCTTTGGCGATTCCGTTTTGGTGGCGACTATGGTCGCGGCGGCGGCATGTATCTAGATAACATCGACTCCGACGAAAAATGGAACGAAGACCTTTGGTGGTCGTTAAATTTCGGCAATACCAGTGAAATACTTCGGGTTGAGGGCACGCTCACAAGCGGCTTCCACAATGTGCAAATGATTGGCGCCGAAGGCTGCTGCGACGGCGGCACTTCGGTTGAATATCAAAGCCCCGAAGAGCCTGGTGTCTGGAAAGTTTGGAACACCGCCAACGTCAATATCCGAAGTGAAAAATGCACAGTTACGTCGATTCCAACCACACTGGCGTCCTCTAGCCTCGTCACTTCAACAAAGACGGCTCTGGATCTAAACGGTGGCGACTTAGAAGTCGGAGACGTGATTCGCTATACGATTACCCTTAATGAATCTGCTGGCACGACGGCAGAGTTTGTCACTGTCACGGACGACCTGCCCTCGCAAGTCACTGATCTTACGATTGTGGCCATTACAGGCAGCGGAATTGACGACAGCGATCCAACGCGAAATGGCGACGGCCAAGTATTGGTTGAGGAAATTATCGTCCCCGCTAACGGCAGTGTTTCCATCTTGTTTGACGTCACAGTCGCAACGGTCCCTGTTGGTCAAACCATCGACAATAGTGCGACGATTGAGAACTTGAGTGGTGGCGCAGACGTGATTGTCGTCGCCCCAACGTTGACCGTCAGTATTAACGGTCCGAATATCACGGGCGTCAAAAACCTGTATCTGTATAACGACAATCAACTAACCCGGGTCGTACCAGGCACCGATCAATCCTTCCTACTCATTGATGAGCAGTTCGATAGTGAAACCTGGACGCTGTCGCCAGCGCTGCAGATGCCACTGACCGTTGATAAGTCGATAGATCAGTCAATAGCTTTATACATGCGACGCGCAGGAGAGACCGGCTATGCCTTTCGAGAAATTCGAATTCGTGTTTCTGGGTCAGCCAGCGGTGTGATCGCTGAATACTCAAATAGCAGCATTTCTATTCCCGCTGGCACAGGATTTTCACTGTTTGCATTAACCCTGGACTATATAAACCCCAGCCCTTTGACGTTGGCACAGGGCGAAGCTATCACTCTAGAAATCATTAACGAGTCTCAAGATTTTATTTCTGGTGGTGCCGGCCCAGTGTACAACGATGATATAGAGGTGTACTTGTCTAACACGGTTGGCACAACACCTAACACGATTTTAAGCTTCCCTTCGAGTATCGTCATTAATGTCGATGAGGTCGAGACCTACAACGACGCATTTCCTGCCGGCGTGCTCACCAGTGCCTTCAACCCAGGTAGCTCTGTTTATGTTCGCACAACGGTTAGTGATCCATTTGGCGCAGCGGATATCAACTCTGCGACCATCGATATTGTCGACGCTGCAAGCAGCACTATTGTAGCGGGCGCGGCGATGATTGAGATTGGCTCGACCGGCGCGACCAAAACGTATGAGTATCAGTACGACATTGTGGGCTTACCACCGCAAGGCGCCTGGACTGCTAATGTGACTGCAAATGAAGGCACTGAAGGTACCATCAGCGACACCGGGACCGGCACCTTTGCGGTCTATCACCCGCCGAGTCTAACAACCGTGATCACCGCCAACACCGCTTTGGCGGCACCAAGCACGCCAGTGATTTACACGGTAATTACCACAAACAATGGTGCAGGTGATGCAATTTCAGTCCGGGTGACAGATGCTATTGGCCTTTTTATGGCGCTCCGCCTCAACACATATGGTGCAGATACACCGCTGAATTGTAACGCGGGTTGCCCATCGTCAGGGCTGACTTTGGGTACGCCGGTATTTTCTAACGACGATGCCTCTAGCTTCGTTTATACACCAGTGTCCGGAGGCGGCGGTGCGCCCGTGAACTTTGATTCAGAGGTAACACACTGGCGCGTCCCAATGACCGGGTCGCTACCTGGCAGTGGCACCTCTTTTACGATTCAGTTTGAAACGCTCGTCCGGTAACGACAATCAGTGACGCAACTTGTCTTTAAGCCATGTTGGTAACACTCGCCATCGGAACGGATTGTAGATGTAAGATCCGCATATAGAACCTTCGGTTTGCTCGATGGCCTTCACGTCTAGACGCGATGGATCACCGAGCGCTATGCCAAAGCCCATATTCGACGACGAACTGGCGGCCCACTCCGATACGCATTTTTCAAGAGGACTGTTGCCCCTCGAAACTATGAACTGTCTCAGCTTGAGGACAGTGCAAAGTGTCGAAATGTTATACAAAAAAATTTTGATATTTGCCAAAAACCATAAGCTATTGATAGGAAGCACATTACTTTTTTCGGCTCGTTTTTTGCCACTTCACTTGCTTGAGCTAACACCATGTAAATCTGGAGAATGTACAGCATGAAAATGCTTAAGCAATTTGGCGACGACGGGTCTCTAGATACAGGTGACCTGATCACGAGTAACGATGATAACGGCAGCACGTTCGGCGGAGATGTTACTGTTCAAAATGTCTCGGTCCCAGCACCTGCTACTTTTCTTCTACTTTGTCTAGGCTTGGCTGGCCTCGGTGCGTCCAGACGCAAAAAGGCATAACGCCTAACCAGACAATACAAGCCTGCTTAAGCGGGCTTTTTATTGCCTGCAACTAATTATATAGAGCGCTTTACATGGAGCACTTTACATGGAGCTTGGCGGCCGCAATATTGATTACCAACAAATGATTGTTGCGAATCCGCATTTCTACCCACTAGCTTAAAATCAGAAAACCAAACAGTCTCATGGTGTTTTGGAATCAACGGTTCATGAAATCCGACGAGGGCATGAGTACCCAACTGCTGAGAAAACGAGTCACTCACATCGATGACAGCGTGCTAGGATATTACTGCGTGATGATCAAAACCCGAATTAAGAGGCCAAATACTCATGTCAAACTCGCTCCCAACAGTCACGCGCACTTACAAAAACCATCATTTAGACTCAACTCGCTGGGACGAATACAAGCCCAGATCCAGCGATATCATTGTGACTACCTCGTACAAAGCCGGTACGACCTGGACCCAACAGATTTTGCATGAAATGCTGCATGGCTTGAGTGACCCGATGCCAGGGCTTCAAGAGGTCACACCCTGGCCAGATGCGCGCTTTTTGCCTATCTCTAAAGAAGACCTAGGCGCCATGCTGGAGAACGTGCCGGGGCGACGTTTCATCAAAAGCCACCTCCCTCTCGACGGGCTGCCGTACTACCCAGATGTGAAGTACGTGATAGTCGGTCGTGATTGCCGCGACGTATTTATGTCGTTCTACAATCACTTTTCGAACTACACAGACCTGGCCATGAGCATGATGAACGCGCCAGACATAGAAGGTGATCCGCTGCCACGCTGCCCTGAAGACCCTCGTGAACTATGGCGTGACTGGATCGGCCGTGGCTGGTTTGAGTGGGAATCAGAAGGTTATCCATTCTGGGCCAATCTTGCTCATACCCAGAGTTATTGGGAGTACCGCCACCTACCTAATTTTTATTTTATGCACTACAACGACATGCTGAACGATTTAGAAGGTTCGGTAAAAGGTCTGGCAGAATTTCTGGGAGAGACGCCTAGCGCTGAACATCTAGCAAAGATTGTCGAGAACACGACGTTTAAAAACGTCAAAGCCAACGCGGCCAAAATGGATGCTGAAGGTGACCCGCGCAGCATTGTATTTAAAGGCGGCGCCAACGGTTTCTTCTTTAAGGGCACCAATGGGCGCTGGCGCGATGTGCTGACCGACGATGACCTCGCACTATATGAAGACGCGAAGAAACGCGTACTCAGCCCAGACAGCGCGAAGTGGTTAGAAGAAGGCGGCCCAGTCAAATAGAGCAATGCTGAACACTAATGGATCAAGAGTTCGCTTATCTTTTCTGCGAGACTCGCCAAACTGAAAGGTTTCATCATCACGGCATAACCTTCAGTTTGCTCGATGGCTTTCACATCCAGACGGGATGGATCACCCGTCGCTATAATAAAGCCGGTATGCGGAGACAAACTGGTGACATAGTCCAGTAGTTCTTTGCCGCTCATCTTGGGCATGTTCAAATCGGCAATAATCAAATCAAATGCTTCCGCCGAACCGCTGAATTGGTTGACCAATTGGTATGCCTCTAAACCATCGCGAACGATGGAAACTGTGTAGCCTTTCAATGTCAGAAACTCTGAAACTGTCGTCGCAATGGCCTCGTCATCTTCGGCCAACAACAAGCGTTTTTGCGCATTAGGGCGGGAGCTTTCTATCGGCATAATATCGACGACATTATCGGTAGCTGTGAGCAGAACGGTAAAGCTTGTACCCTCGCCGGGCACACTGTCTACGGTGACAACGCCGCCATAAGTTTGGACGATACTGTGAACGCTCGCGAGCCCCATTCCTGTTCCTTTGCCAACTTCTTTGGTGGTGAAAAAAGGATCGAAAATGCGATTCATGTTCTCGGCGTCAATACCCGTGCCGGTGTCCGCAACGATGAGACGAATATTGTGCGGCTGTTCAGGCTCAATTGTCTGATTAATGCTTTCAGCCGGTGCAATAGCTGCCGAAATCTTTAGTATGCCGCCGTCTAGCATAGCGTCCTTGGCATTCAACATGAGATTCAGCAAAACCTGTTGTAAGTGCGAACCATCGATCTTGGCGATCAACGGTTCGACAGGAAGTTGAGTCTCGAATTTGATATTCGAATTAAAAGTCGGCACAACCAACTGTTGCAGCTCCTCTATCACCTGAGCAACATCCGTGACCTCTTGATGATTCGCCTGAGGTTGAGCAAAATCCAAAAGCTGTCGGGTAATGTGCTTGGCGCGCGTCACTGAACGTAGCACGCCATCGACATGCGGCCTGGCCTCCTCGTTATTTTTGAGCTTAAGATCAAGCAGTTCTGCGTGCCCCATAATGCCCGCCAGCAGGTTGTTGAAATCGTGAGCCACGCCATTGACAAGCTGACCGAGGGACGCAAGTCTTATCTGGCGGCTCTCCTGAAGCGCTCGATCTTGGGACTGCTTATTGAGGTTTTCACGCTCGAGCTCCATGCCAGCTCTGCTCGCGACAAAATCCAAAACGGTATAAAGCCCTTCGTCTACAACAGTAGGTCGCTCGCTCATAAATGCTAGCAAGCCCAATAGCTCTCCCTCTGGACTAAGCAAGCGAGAACCTACATAGGAACTCACGCCCATCTCTTGAAGCAGTGCATCTCGGGGAAATGCCACTGCAACATCTCGATCGTGAAGGCAGATTTGATCACCGTCGAGGACATTCTCACAGGGTGTACCATCAAGCTCATAGGTGATGTTTTCTTGAAACGTTCCATGGGCCAACAGCAGCTTTGTCTGAATAAGCTCACCGTTTACTCCACTAGGTTGGCCCAGTAACGCGAAATCAAATTGGTACAGCTCCGCAAACCGCTTCATGATTTCTTTGAGGTAATGGATACCATAGACGGATTGCTTCACATTGCAGATATGCGTGATCATTTGCAGTGGGTCTGACAATGTCTGAGATTCGGATCGCGGACTATTCATATTCAGTTTTGATGTTGACCTTTATTTACATTAGTCCAAGAATTCAACCTTTGTACACGTTTCACTATCCTAACGTTGCTATCAAGATACAGGTGGGCTGTTTTACCGGCAACTGGCATTATTGAAATATGCCAGCAACAGCAACAGCAACAGCAACAACGACGATAATCTAAAGCCACACAAGCTGCTGATTTTATGGCCTCCGTCTAGCTAGACATCACGAGATCGTATCATCAGTCACAATAAGCTCCTGTCAAATTTTGCATCTTCTGACCCAGAAGCCGCTAAACATCCATACAAAACCCATGTAAAATTAGATGCATGGCTTTGCCAACACACATTGGATCATCCCTTCAAGGATGTCTGGGGCGATACCTACTCCGCAAGGATCAGAATTGACAATGACCCAGAGTCATAAAAGCCCTAAACGAATCAAGCCCTTGATTGTGTACTCTGATCGCTATGGAGATCACATCGCCGCCCGATACTGGCTCACCTGGCTCAGTATTGGTGGCATGGCCTTTGTCGCAAAATTACCTAGACGCGTCACCTTATGGCTGGGCAAGGCTTTCGGGCAACTGTTGTATTTCTTCGCTTTTTCTCGACGTCACATCACGACCATCAACATTGGCCTGTGTTTCGGAGGCTTGAGTCAGGAGGATAAAGAAACGCTCATTCATGACACCATGATTGACAACGGTGTAGGTCTACTGGAGCTTTGTATCGCCTGGTTCAATCCAAAACAGATTCGTCCAGAGATGGTTGAAATTATCGGCGAGCAATACCTCATTGATGCAATCAAAGAGGGCAAGGGCGTCATTTTAGTGGGCGCCCACTATACAACGCTGGATCTTGGCGGTGTATTAATGTCGCTGTACCACAAGGTTGGCGTGATGTATCGCGCTAACAAAAACCCACTGTTTGATCTCGTCATGAAAAATTCTAGGGCCAGGTTCTGTGCAGAGGTTATCGAACGGGGTGATATGCGCTCGGTCATTCGGTTCCTCAAAAAAGGCGGCGTCATGTGGTATGCACCTGACCAAGACTATGGCCGAGCCAACTCCGTCTTTGCGCCATTCTTTGGTATTGAAGCTGCAACGATCAACGTCATTCCAAGGCTTGTGAAAATCAATGACTCTCCAGTACTGATTCTAGGTCACCACCGGACCGCCGATGGCAAAGGCTATGTCGTCTCGATCAGCAAACCCCTGGAGAATTTCCCATCGGGGGATGAAGTGGCTGACGCGACGACCATCAATAGCGAACTAGAAAACCAAATTCGAAAACATCCTGCCCAGTACATGTGGCTACATCGCCGATTCAAAACGCGCCCAGAAGGTGAAGCCCGTCTTTACCCACGCAGCAAATAGATACTCTAAACAGGGACCAGCCTGACGCATTAGGCTTGATCCGCAAATCCCATGCGTCGCTCAGGTCTTGGACCACGCCCAACCGCAAATTCCGGCGGACAGAGTTCTCGTCCTTCACCCGCTGGCAGGGGTTCACTATAATAGCCACAGGCCGTGCTACCCATCGTGTACCCCAATAACTCCTGCAGCAAGGGGTCAATGTCTTTGGCGATTTCGGGCGGGCAGGACAAAAACTGATTTTCTTCCTGGCGGAGCCAACCCAAAGCGTAGGTCAAATTGATACCAATTCTGTCTTCCCCACTGCGATTTTCACCGCCACCATGAATCACCGAACCTGAATATACCAGGACTGAACCCCGCGACATTTCCGCTTGAGTGACGTCTTCGGGCTCTGCTTTTCGATCATAGTCCCAACGATGACTAGCTGGCACCACTTGCGTCGCGCCATTTTCGCTTGTGAAATCAGTCAACGCCCAGATCGTATTAAGCTGCGGCTCAATCTCTTTTGGAATCATCTTGCCCCAGGCTTCGCGATCACGATGCAGTGGCTGCTTTGGCTGACCAGACCTGATTCTAATCAGTTGGGTAAGATGCAGCTGAATGCGTTCGCAGAAATTGCCAAGGTATGACTCAGTAGCAGCGAGAATAGTGGCTTGCATGATCAACTCACAACAACCAGCGGATCTTGCAACAAGAGCACCAGTACGGGTGGTTTTTGCACCGGTAAACCTAGCGTCACCTGGGGGCGAGTGTTCCATAAAAGGAGTCGTTTCTTGGTAAATTTGGTCGGCCAGAGTTGCCGCCATCAAGTTGTCGACGATCACGGCGCCATCCTGATTAACCGCAGCAACCACATCCTCTGGCGTTGCGGTCGCATCTAGATGTTGTAGTTTAGGTGACGGTTTAGGCATTGCTATTGCTCCGTTTGGTTTCTTTATCAACACTTCTAGGCACACCTAGAATAGGCCCCAACATAATGGTTAACTGTCGTTTTTGCTTTTCGCTTGGCCAGGCCTGTGGTTCAAGCGTAGCGTGCAAAGACACACCATCAATGGCGATGATCACTGCATTCGCCATCTCTTCTGCGGTCGTGCGGGAAAAAGCCGATGGCGGAAGAATCCTTTGCAGAGTTTGATTCAAAGACAATCGAAATTGTTCGCCATAACGCTCATGGACCTCTGCCAATTCTGAGTTATTGGAAGCACGCCCCCAGAAAGCCAGCCATACAGACCAATGGGTACGAGATCGATCGGTGGTTGGCAGAATCGAGTACAAGAATTCCCACAAGGTACCCAAATCAGCACTCTCAATATCTTGCTCTTCATCCTCCTCAAGCAGTTCTCCGGCGACATATTCAAGCGCAGCTTTCAGCACAGAATTCTTGTCACCAAGATAGTGGGTCACCATTCCGGTCGTAGCACCAACCTCTTTCGCCACGTCAATCAGGCGCAGGTTTTCAATCCCGACACGATCAATAACGGTGACAGCCGCAGCAGCGAGCTCGCTGCGACGACCATCATGATCAACAACTTTTGGCATAGCGGATTATTCTTTATTATATTACGGTAATTATATATAAAAGTGTGCGATGGTCAAGGCTTACTGAGCTGGTAAATTTTCGAGTAACTTTTTACGCGATGCGCTGCGGCTAATCGAGCAGTGCTGTGAGACCAGCCCGACCCAACCAGGCAACAACCAGTTGTTGATCAGATTTCGCCAGGTTCGCGACTCGATCACGCATCATCTGCAGCGCCTGCAAGGGGTAAGGTCGGGCGAGGTAACTCACGCTTTCACCATACGCCTCAAAGTTGAAAGCCTTAGCGCCAGCTGCCACGGCGGCTTGATGGCCCAACATATAAGGTTGATAGGTATTCGTCATTTCACCCAGCACCATTTGGGCAAACGCTGTCGACTCCGGGAATGCCGCCAGATCACCGCTGCCATCCCATTGGTCAGCGCTCGAGTTTGCCCACTGCAGCACTCGCTTATAAGGCTGGATCTGCTGCTTTGGGTTCGGGTCCATATTGGTGTGAGCGCGAATCCCACCGAGCACGACACAATCCACAGCACAGGGCTTGTCACCTAATAAAAACGATGTTTCACCGAGTTGTTGCTCCATCGCAGCCAGCAACCGGTGGTACTCATCTTCCGCTGCCTGGCGTTGCTGCGCGGAATCGGTACCGGTCGCGCGGCAGGCTCTGGGCCCCCAATTTCTGACGCGTTTGGCAATGTCCATATTGCCCCCCGCCATTTTCATGGAAGCAAATTGGGCGCTTTCCGGGTAGTGCCAACGATAGTGCACCATCGTTCTGGCGATCCATTCATCAAAGTAGTCTTCGATCAAATGAACCAGCACACCAAGCGGCCCCGATGAGAACATCTGCCGCTGCGGGAATCTTGCATCCAGCAATTGCATCAGCGGCGTGGTATCACCCATTAGCCAGTTTTCCGGCGTCTGCAACACGGGCACCTGATGTGTACCCGATCGGGTTTCTATCATCTGGGGATCATGAGAATTCTTATCTTTAAACTCAAAGTCAGCACCATAAAACATTAGCGCGGCTTCTAGTTTGCGGGAGAAATAGCTGAGCTCTCCGCCATAAATGACATAGGTCGTTTGCATCCAACTATTCCTTTTGCTGTGCATCTTGCTGCTCATTGGAATCGGCATCCCCCGAGCCGAGCACCACGGTTTCGCCTAGCTTATCCGCAAGGCTCACTAACGCCGACTCTAGCTGACTGACGCGGGCCTCAAGTTTCGCGATTTTATCCTCTCGATGGGGTTTTTCGGCTGAGAGTAGATTGGGCTCAATGGCCACAGATTCGATATCGCCGCAAAACAGGTGCATATATTCATGGTCCTGCCGCCCGGCTCGTCTAGACAGTCGTGACACCACCGCACCGGCTTCAAGATGCGTTAACACCTCAAGGGTGTCCACCACCGCCTGGTTGTCGGCGAAGTTGTGCAGGCGACCCGCACGGGAACGAAGTTCTCCCGGTGTCTGGGGGCCGCGCAGCAGCAATAGGGCCACGATGGCATATTCAGCAGGATTGAATTGCCACTTGGCCATCGGTGTATTGCACATTCGCTGGGAATATTTTTCGACCTTACTGCCTTCTTGAATTCGGATAAGGTACTTTTCATCCAGCTGCCGCGCGGTGCGTTGCACGTGACCCAACTCCAGGCTCATGACGGGGTCACGACTCGACTTCTGGTTACAGGCACCCATCAGGGCATTCAGAGTCAGTGGGTATTGGTCCGGCGTGGTCACGGCTTTTTCGAGCAAACACCCAATCGTCCGGGCTTCTTCTGCGGAAAGTTCAAAATTCATAGATCGTGGATTCCTTGGGTAACAGGGCCCTGCTAGGCTCAGCCCCTCTCGACTCATCGTTTATACACCGGAAAGATCTGGCCGTCATCTTTCTCTGGCGCTTATATTTGAGGCACAAAAAAGACTATAATCCCAGTCAATCCCGGAACATAGACACCGAGCAAGAGACAAAATCATGAGTGAAATCGAATCCAAGTCTGAAGAGACGAAAATTGAAATCCCCTCGGCCTACGACATACCGATTGAAGACATCGTGCCAGTCAATGCAAGACTCTGGAGCGAACATAAATGGATCGAGTACTTCGAGCGCTTGAGGGCCGAAGACCCGGTTCACTTCAATCATTCGGACGTAGCGGGCAGATACTGGTCGCTCACCAAGTACGACGACATCAAGAAGGTCGATTCAGACTGGCAGAATTTCAGCTCGGCAAATGGCATCACCCTCGGCTTGCCGATTGACGCCGAATTGCCAGAGGGCGCGTTGGGCATTACTACCTTTATCGCCCAAGACCCACCCGTCCATGACGTTCAACGCAAGACTGTAACCGGTGCGGTTGCACCCAACAACTTGGTTGAAATGGAGCCCCTCATTCGGGAGCGAACGTGCCGTGTGTTGGATTCATTACCAGAAGGCGAGACCTTCGATTGGGTGGATACAGTTTCGATCGAACTCACCACCATGATGCTGGCCACACTGTTTGATTTTCCGTTTGAGGATCGACGCAAACTCACTCGCTGGTCTGACGTAACGTTTGCCATTCCACAACCGGGCGGCATTATTGAATCCGAAGACGATCGACGCAGAGAACTGTTGGAATGCCTCGAGTACTTCACCATGCTCAGAGAAGAACGCCTGAAGAACCCTGGCAATGATCTGATCTCAATGCTGGTAAACGGCGAAGACACGAAAGATATTTCTCCGATGAACTATCTTGGCAACCTCCTACTATTGATCGTGGGCGGCAACGATACAACCCGAAACAGCATGACCGGCAGCGTTTATGCCCTGAACAAGTACCCGGAACAATACGATAAGTTGACAGCCAATCCGCAACTCATCCCCAAGATGGTCGCTGAACTGATCCGCTGGCAAACGCCGCTCGCCTACATGCGCAGAACCGCGAATAACGACTGCGAAATCGGCGATAAGCACATCAAACAAGGCGATCAAATTTTGATGTGGTATGCATCCGGCAATCGCGATGCTGATGTGTTTGAGAATGCTAACGACCTAGATATAGAGCGCCCCAATTCTCGCGCGCACCTGTCATTTGGTTTTGGTATCCATCGCTGCATGGGTAACCGCCTGGCAGAACTACAAATGCGTATTCTGTGGGAAGAAATTTTGACACGTTTTGAAAAGATTGAAGTCCAGGCTGAGCCTGAGCGAATTTTCTCTTCATTTGTCAACGGCTACACCCACATGCCCGTTAAAGTGACTCGTAAGAAAGTCTAACGCTTCTACTCTATCGGCACACTTTCAGCACTATCTAGGCCGACCTAGATAGTGCCAATTTCACAACAATTAAGACCCCAAACAGGATGTAACATGCTCAAGCTTTACGGTTTCACAGTTAGTAACTACTTCAACATGGTGAAAATGGCCTTAATCGAAAAAGATATTCCCTTCGAATTCATCGATGTTAAGCCAAACCAGGATGAATCGTTTTTGAAGCAAAGCCCTATGGGTAAGGTGCCTTGTCTTGAGACCGAGCACGGTTTTATTAGCGAGACCAGTGTGATCTTTGACTACCTTGAAGAACTCGGTACAGGCCAAAATCTGATGCCAACCGATCCCTTTGAGCGCGCCAAGACACGTGAACTGATCAAAGAAATTGAACTTTACATCGAACTGCCCGCACGAACCTGTTTCGCTGAAGCATTTTTTGGTGGTTCTGTGAGCGATGAGACCAAAGAGAAAGCCAAGGCTGCACTTGTGAAAGGCATGGCTTGCTTGAAGCGCAGCGGCAAGTTCTCTCCCTACGTCGCCGGTGATACCTTCACCTACGCCGATATTATGCTGATGTATTCTGTGAGCCTCGCAGGCGCTTGCGCCAAGCGTGTTCTCGATACGGATTTGATGGCGGATGCGCCTGAAGTAAAAGCGTTAGTGGCAACACTCAACAAACGGCAGTCGGCGAGAACCGTCGCTGCTGATCAAAAAGGTTAATTGCTTTTTCGAGGAGCGAGACTGACTCAGTCAGATTAAGTCTCGCTCCAGCTCAATACCCGCAACTATTCCAGCAACTATCCCACAACTATCCCACAACAGGGCCCGCCATATTAACGCGAGTCCTAAGACGTAGAACCGCCATCCGCCATATAAACAGAGCCGGTAATAAAGGCACTGTCATCAGACGCAAGAAAAAGCATCAGTTTGGCGATATCTTCTGGCTCGGCATAACGCCCGAGTGGAATACGTGACTGCATCTGCTCTTTTATCAATTCCGTCTGTCCGGGCGCGTATCCCTCTTCCAGGCTTCGAATCATCCGAGACTCAACCGGCGATGGATTGACGGTATTGACACGAATATTCATGGCCGCACACTCTCTGGCCGCTGACTTCATCATCCCAATGACGGCGTGCTTTGAGGTGACATAGGGCGCCACATTTGCACCGCCACCAACGCCCGCAACACTGGAGGTAATGATAATGCTACCTCCACCTCGTTTAGTAAGAGCTGGAATAGCGGCTTTCAAACCCAGAAAAGGCCCCTTCACATTCACGGCCATCACCTGATCGAAACGAGCCTCGTCATAGTCGACAATTGACTTCACATCACCCTCTATCCCGGCATTGGCCAGAAAGATATCAACGCCACCGTAGCGCCCTTCTGCTGTCGCAATCATGGCATGATTATCTTCTGCGCGAGTAACGTCTGCGATACAGAAGCTGACTCGGTTACTACCAATTTCTTCACAGGCAGATTTCAAAGCATCTTCATCAAGGTCTACTAAAAGCACGTCTGCACCCTCGGCCACAAACAGCTTCGCGGCCGCCCTACCAATATACCCAGCGCCGCCCGTGATTACCGCGACCTTTCCTCCTATTCGACTCATGTTGCGACTCCCCGAAAAGAGCCACAATCCTACCAATGGATCGCCGACAAAGAAACGACGAGCGACTATGACTACAGAAAGGGGTCGCTATAAATAAGAGTGTAATCATTAGCTGCGTAGTCACCGGCGCTGGCGAAACCACCGGCAGAGACCCGGGTGTACCTGTAACGCCGAAGCAGCTTGCCAATGCAGCGCTCGAACCAGCAAGAACAGGCACCGCCATTGCCCACCGGCGCAAACTGGGCAAACTTTGCTCTTGGTGCCATGCAAATGCCGATCGTCGCCCAATCGGTTCTACTCGGCGGCCACGTTCGCGTAGGCCTAGAAGACAACTTGTATTTAGATAAGGGCGTATTGGCGACTAATGCCACTCTGGTAGAACGCGCCAGAATTAACCGATGAGCTATTGGAACGAATGGTGGATGCAAGCGAACAGTCAGCGCATTCATGATCTTGAGAAGCTCCGAGATGATTATCTAACTGATATAATGAAGGCGCGTTTGTAGCGAAACACCTGGGCCCATTATGCATTCAGCTTCTGGGCAGCCTCTACCGCATCACGCAGCTTGTCTTTACCAAAGTAGAGTTCATCGCCCACAAACAAAGTGGGTGAACCAAAAGTACCGCGCTTAACAGATTTCTCTGTATATTGAATCAAGCCCTGCTTAACCTCTGGCTCGACCATTCCGGCAAAAATTTCTTGGGTCGGCAACCCGGCTTCATCTAGTACACGCATGATTATCTCCTCGTCATCCATCTTGAGGGCGTGCTCCCACATGGCGCTGTACATCGCTTCGACATACGCAGAATAGAATTCCTTATCCTGGGCAAAGATGGCGCCACGCATCATCTTCAAAGTGTTCACTGGGAAATAAGGGTTCGCCACCTGCGGTTCGATGTGGTGTGCCGCACAAAATCGCTTGGTTTCAATCACGCTATAGTCAGGCTTGTTCTTAATGCCCTGCATGGATACTGCCGGCGATACGTTGTCGGTTGCTTTAAAAACACCCCCAAGCAAAATCGGCACATAGTCAAACTCGACACCGGTCTCTTGGGTAATCGCGGGTATTACTTTGTGCACCAAATAGGCATTGGGACTGCCGAAGTCGTAGTGAAATTCAATTTTCATTATTTTTGACCTGCATTTTTTTGAGGGTAAAAATTGGCACAACAGATGGTTCCAGCCTTTATTAGTGGTTCCACCCTTTATTAGTGGTTCCACCAGGGCCGATCAGAGAAAGACCGTAGATCGATCTCGTGGGTCCATGTAGAGCGATGTTGTTGTGCAAGGTGAAGATAGGTCTCGGCAATTTTCTCTGGCAGCATTAATCCATCGTGTTCTCGTCCTCGGTTCGCACGCAGTTTCTCGAACCCTTCTTCACCGAGCAATTTACCTAGCGTATCCGGTGCGTCCACCGCACCGTCAATGACGATGTGCGATATATGAATGCCCTTAGGACCAAACTCTGCATTGAGAGACTGACACAACATACGGCGCCCACCCATGGCAGCCGCATGTGAATGTTGGCCGCCATTACCGCGGACTGCTGCCGTAGAAGACGTCACTAAGATCGTACCGCTGCTGCGCGCTTCCATCGCCGGACACAATGCTGCGGCCAAACGGTACAAGCCAAAAGTGCCCATCCGCCAACCCATTTCAAACGCTTTGTATGACGTATCTTTCAAACTACGATCTCCGATCTGCGCACCCAGGTTGTACAGCGCAACTTCGATTGGACCAATGTCCGCTTCGATAGCGGCAACACGATCTTCGATGGCATTGTCTTCGATGGCATTCAGCAAGAACCCGGTAGCAGAGCCTCCCTCCGCGTGTATGGCTGCCACCATGTTATTGAGGCCTTCTTCATCACTGCGCCGGCACAGCACCACGTGATAGCCTTCTTTAGCAAATCGTTGTCCAACCGTTCCACCGATACCTGCACCGGCACCGACTACTAAGCACACTGGCTGCATTGTCTCCCCCTTATGTTTTTATGATCTCTTCTAGCCCTACTTCAGCCCTGTTCGACGCCTGGCGGAAAGAAGACTGGCTGACGTTTCTGTTTGAACGCTGAAATCGCCTCACGGGCTTCACGACCACCACCAGATGCAATCATCTGCTTCGCTTCGAGTGCCAGAGATTCATCCAATGTTTGTGATAATCCAGCGTGTAAATTTTGCTTCATGCGCATTAGCGCTTCTGTCGGTCCGTTGGCGATATCAACAGCAAACGCAAACGCGTCTTCGCGGAAAGATTCCTCCGGGAACACCTGGTCTATTAAGCCAATATGTTGGCCTTCTACTGCACTAATTCGAGGTGAACGGAAAAACAATGATTTCGCTCGGGAGAGCCCCACCAGCCTTGGTAAAAACCAACTGGCACCATAATCACCGGATAAACCGACGTTGCGAAACGCTGTGATCATAAATCCCTGTGTGGATGCTACTCGAATATCGCAGGCGAGCGCGATGGAGAACCCAGCCCCGGCAGCAGCACCTGGCAACGCAGCAATAGTCGGTTTTGATAGGTGGTATAGGCGGCCTGCCAGCGTTTGTTGTCTTAGCGCTAAATCGGCAACACGCGCTTCTTCACTTAATACTATTGTTGGTGCACCGCCCATCTCGCTGACATCACCACCGGAGCAGAATGCGTTTCCCGCACCGGTGATCATCACGCAGCCCACATCGGCGCGCGTTTCTAAATCTAGCAGAACCTGCCGCAAGGCTGGCGTCAGAACATTACCTAGAGCATTTTTTTTATGGGGTTTATTGAGTGTGACCAGAGCAACCCGCTGCATGATTTCACACAGCAGTTCATCGGTACCCGTGTCTATTTGAGTCGAATCCGGCATATTTTTTTCCACTTAGCTTAGCTTCTCCTAGCTTAGCTTCACCTAACTTAGTTTTATTATAAGACTATATAAGTTGCATCATAAAACTTTACTGCTAGAATGCAACAATGAAATTGAAGTCATTTGATCATCTAAATTGCTCCCTCGCGCAAACCCTATCGGTGGTGGGTGAGCACTGGACGATGCTGATTATCCGTGATGTCTTTTTCGGCTTTCGCCGCTTCGAGCAGTTTCAAAAAAGCCTGAGTGTTGCTCGAAATGTACTCAGCGATCGACTCAAGAAACTTGTCGAAGCCGGTATCCTGGAAAAGTCCGAGGGGCCAGGTCATCGTGAATACAGGCTCACCAAGAAGGGGCTCGCGCTGCAGCCCATCATGATTGCCATGACTCACTGGGGCGATGAGTTTATGCCGCATCCGGACGGTACGAGAATCAAATTTATTGACCGCAAGGATGGTAAGCCCATCAAAACCTCAGGGATTTACGCCGCAGACGGCAGAAAATTAAAGCCGAAGGAAATCAAAGCCAAACGCGGCCCAGCACTCTCTAAGGCCAACCCTAGCAGTGAATCAACATCTATCTTTGATCTTTCCTAGCGAGGCAATCACCCCGACTCCTAACAGCTAGAAGCAACGCTAGATCGTTGGTCGGTCAGCTAACCCATTTGCCACTTGTGTAGACGAAATGGTTTTGTTTAGGTAGCGGTGATATAGCGGAATTTTTCACCGAGAGGCCGCACGATGACCGCAGCACACATACAAAGAAGCACCACTATGCTGGCCCGGCCGATCAAAATCGATCCGGCGTTTAGCAAAGCTGAAGTCGTGAGCAATTTGATCCAACAAGGTGCGCCCTATAAATCGATCACCGCCGTACACAAGGATCCCCCCAACGATAACACTCCCGGCTGGTTTAGAAACTTCTGGGCGCTGGGTGGCAAAGTGATTTTTGATGGTGCAGAAGAAGCCTTTCACAATCCCAATTTTATTGCCGCTGCTAAGCAAAGCTTTAACGCTGAAGTCATTCAGCCACTCACCATGATGACCAATTTAAACACACCCTCAGCTGCCTCCCCAGCGCATCTGGATCTTCCCTTTTTTTTTAGAGGCGCGCATGCACGGGAAGTCCCTTCCCACACCGTTAGTCCGCTCTTTACCAATGCCTGTGTGCTTGCTGACAATGAGTATATGTATCATCGCGTGGGTCAGATGGGCGGTGAAGAGGATTACTTGCCGAACGGGATATCGAGTAAAGCCTTGCTGCACAGAGTTAAAGACGGTTGGGAAATTCGCCTGGACGAAAACCTGATCAAAGCTTATCGCCATGATCAAATTCGAAGCTCGATACTATGGAAGGCATTCTGCTTTAAGGATCAGTGTGCCGCAGACCTTTTCGCAGATACCAGCCACGACCTGACGCCAGGGCAAGTTGTGAACATTTTCTGCGCCGACTTAACCGACAGAGGAATTACATTCGCAGAACCAACTGACCTTGAATCTGATCAACGCTGGATAAACACCATCGATCAGCACTATCCGCCTAACCTATCCGCCTAACCTATCCGCCTAAATGGCCTAATCGAATACTTTTGTAAAACGAATATTATCGTTTTCAAGTCCGGCCGCGACGACTTCTAAGCCACCACTTTTAATCATCCATTCCAGTCGATGATCACGGTATTCGCGCTTGAAAAGCCCAGAGGCAAGGGCGCCCTTTAGCGCGGACGTATCCATATTAGGACCGTCAAATGCGGCCGCAACTGCTGCCTCCTGACACTGCCGTACACTATCGCGGGCGTTAACCCGGTTCAGCCAATCATGTAACTTGCCTGCAGCTGGGAACCCGTACCCAACCAGCCCATTCATGTAGGGCACCACTGACAAATCACCCCAGCCAAACTCTGCGCCATTGAACCATTCATGCTCGCCCAGTTCAGTGGTCAACCAGGCGTACCAGCCTGAAATCTGATTTTCGGCCGCCGCTTCAATCGTTATCGCCAACGCACCTTCTGCTCGACCAAAGAAGCGGATTTCAGCAAGCCCCCACAGAATAGCCTCGACGTGGGTATCCATCGTGTCTTCCAACATTCTTACTCGTGCGCGCTCAACAGGCGACGCTGGCAATAGTGGTGGCTCAGGATACGCGTCCTCGATGTATTCTAAGATTACTGTACTGTCAAATATTTTGATCTCGCCCTGCACCAGGGACGGCACCTCCATCCTTGGGCTAGACGCAGCAAAATCATCCGCGGCAACCCCAGTGCCCATGCCATCAGGTGTTCGAAGCTCGAAGGTCAGACCTTTTTCATAGAGCGCGATTTTGACCTTTTGCGCGTAAGGAGAAAGTGGATGCTCATAGATCAGAATGGATTCCATACCAGGTTTCGCCTGTAGTTTTCTGTGGTTGAGGCAAACCCTACTACAAACCTTGAGCTGATTCAGTAGACATGTTTTGATCCGCGCACTTCAAAATTAGCGCAGCCGGACACACAATCTACGCCGGTTGTCGGGCGCCAGCTGAAGCAGACGCACTGAATGGCATGGACTTTGACTGCTGGGCGGATGCCATGAACATCAATGCCTTCGCCCCGGTTCGCGTCATGCAAGCGCTTATGCCTAATCTACGAGCAGCTGACTCTGCAAAGGTTGTGAATATTACTAGCCAGCTAGGCTCTCTCGATCTCGATTTTCCGATGGGATACGCCTATTGCTCATCTAAAGCCGCGCTCAATAAATTTATGAAAATGGCCGCCATCGAGTTGGGCAAAGAAGGCATCTTTGTTTCGTTATTGCATCCGGGTTGGGTACAAACGGATATGGGTGGAACTACAGCGGACATCACACCACAAGAAAGTGCAGCCGGTATTATCAAGTGTACTGAAAACCTGAACGCAGAAACTAACGGGCAGTTCTTGCAGTGGGATGGAGAGGCCCACCCCTGGTAAGGCGAAGCTCTAAATAGAAACTCCGGCTAGAAGCAGGCTTGCACTCACAACGAGTGTCAGCCTGCCACGCAGGCGGCGGTAGTAATCCGGCTGACTTTCAAAGACTCGCAGCTTTCCCTCGAGGATGAAGAGTGCAACAAACAATGCGCTGCTCGCAAAAAACCAGCCTCGATCCTCTAGCAGGTAAAACAAACCCGCCGCTAGCAGGAACAAAAAATTACACAACACTAATACGGTTGGTGCGGAACGCAGCAGTGCGATACCCCACCAACTACCCATTAGAAACGCAAAAATCCCAAAACTGTAAACCGCCAATACCTCCCGTATGAACACTGCATCTGAATAGATAACAGCAGCGGCAAGCAGCATAAATGGCACTAAACCGGCGTAGCCCAAAATTTGCACGGTAGCTGGGTGACCCATCACAAGGTCCTCTGAGGTGTTTTGATCCATTGATCCATAAGTTTACGTAAAAGCCACCATGAATCTACGAACCTTTAGCACCCTTGGTGCACTCATCCTGGTCGCCAGCTGCTTCGCCGGGCCGATCTTTAAAGGTACCGAGATGAAAAATTTCGATGGCAACGTGTTCCAAAATCGAAGTCATATGTATAAGGGCCCATCTGACTTGCTACGATTTGGCGTGGGTTCCCTTAGCCAGTCACAAGATTGGCCAAAATGGCGCGAAAACGAAACCGCTAAAATTCCGGCCGCGCGCGTAAACGCCGGCATTGTTGTTACCTATATCAACCACGCCACAACGCTCATACAAGTTGATGGCCTCAATATCCTCACTGACCCCATCTATAGTGATCGCGCTAGCCCAGTTAGCTTTGCCGGACCGAAGCGCGTCCGGGCACCTGGCATCGCGATGTCAGACCTACCCGAGATAGATGTCATTCTGATTAGCCACAATCACTACGATCATCTTGATACGGAAACCCTTCGACAGCTGGCCGCGCGTCAACAAACCCAACCGCTCATTTTGGCCGGGCTTGGTGTTGGCGAACTATTTGAAGAAAATGGACTAGACCGATTTGTTGATATGCAATGGGGACAAACAGAATCCACTGGCGATATTGAATTCGTCTTCGTGGAATGTCGCCATCGATCAGGGCGCGGTATTACAGATCAAATGAAAACACTCTGGGGGTCTTTCGTCATCAACACGCCTTCCGGCGCGATCTATTTTGCCGGCGACACTGGCTATGGCCCGCACTTTAAAGAGCATGGCGAAGAGTTTGGCCCTTTTGAACTCACCATCCTCCCCATCGGCGCTTACGAACCTCGATGGTTTATGGCGGATGTACACTTAAACCCGGCGGAAGCCGTTCAGGCTCACCTTGACCTAAACAGCAAGCAGAGTCTCAGCATTCACTTTGGTGTATTTCAACTGACGTACGAAGGGGTAGATGACCCCATTGACGAGCTAATTGTTGCGCTGGCACAAGCCGAACTGACACCAGAGTCATTTTGGACCCTGGAGCCAGGAGACGTAAGACGGGTGAACAGCAGCGATATCCCGCGGTAACCCTATAATACGGCGCTGGTCCTTCAATGAATCATCGAAGATGAACCAGACCGAAACTCAAATCGTACGATTTGTCTCTATAGGAGAATGACTTTGCCAGCACTCAAACCACCGGCACCACATCAAATTTTGAACGAGGCTTTTACAGCTCTTGAGCTTCCTAAACTGCTACTGCGAGCCCCCGAGCTCGCCACGCTAAAAACAAGAACACCGCGCCACATCATGGTGCTGCCGGGCTTTGGTGCCGGTGACGCCTCAACCTTCCCGCTGCGCTCCTATCTTTCTTATGTCGGACACAACGTCACAGGTTGGGACAGAGGTCTCAACGTCCAAGACGTTCAAGCGACGCTGGATGAACTGGTGGCAGTCATCGACCGAAAGACCAGCGAGCTTGGTGTGCCGATCGTTCTAGTGGGCTGGAGCCTTGGTGGCTATCTCGCAAGAGAAGTTGCCCGCGACCTGCCTGATCGAATCGAACAGGTTTTCACGCTTGGCAGCCCCATTATCGGCGGTCCAAAATATACTCAGGTAGCCCCGCTGTATCGAGCCCAGGGCGTTGATGTGGATTGGATCGAACAGGCAGTCATGGAGCGCGAGTCTGTCACTCTCAACTCCAGGGTCACCGCCGTCTATTCCAAAAATGATGGCGTTGTCGCATGGCAAGCTTGCATCGACAAAAAATCCCCGAACGTCGAGCATGTCGAGGTGACGGCTTCTCACATAGGCCTTGGTATTTCAGCCGATGTGTATCGTATTATTGCGTCGGCGCTTCAGGATTAACAGCGCAATATAAGCGCGCGTAACGGCGCTCAGCCCAGGAATAGTAAACCTTATCCGTCAGCCAACGAATACCGGGGATCGTCAGCAGGCGCCATAAGAAGCCAATGCGGGTGTGGGACCAGGCCGCGACGTTTGCCTCAACACCTTTTACCCATTCTTGGTTAGCGCGACGCAGGTGCAACACCTGTAATAGCTCAGGCTTTGTTGGAAAATAGCGGGCCGGGTGACGCTCATCGGCCAAACTATGGATATCCACAAGTTCAAGACTGGGAGTTTTTAACCAAGCGAGTATGCCCATCTCACGTCGACACAGCGGGCAGGCACCATCGTAGTAAAGTAAATCAACAGAATTATTCAGATTGTTCATAGTAGAACTATACGATCAGCGTAACCATAGGGATGACAATTCCCCTATAATGGCTAGATGAAAATACTGAATTTTGGCTCTTGCTGTATTGATAACGTCTACGCGGTTCCGCACTTTGTGCAACCCGGAGAAACGTTATCTAGTACAGATTTCAACATTTACCCCGGCGGTAAGGGTCTCAATCAATCTATCGCATTAGCCCGAGCTGGCGCGACGGTTCAGCACGCAGGAAAAATTGGCCACGATGGTATTTGGCTAAAAAATCTACTCACTTCATCTGGTGTCGACAGTCACCGTTTGCAGATCGGCGACGGCCCAAGCGGGCACGCCAACATTCAGGTCAGCGCATCCGGTGAAAATGCCATCGTGATCGTTGGCGGCACGAACCGGCAGATAACACCTGATGACTTCAACGATGCGTTCTCCGGAACAGCCGCGGGTGATTTTCTCTTGCTGCAAAATGAAGTGAGCCACCTGAAAGACATCATGACTGAGGGGCGCCGGCGCGGTTTAAGAATGGTACTAAATGCAGCACCGATGACGCCTGAAGTACTCACTTTTCCACTCGAGTTTCTGGAGTTTCTAATCGTCAACGAAACAGAGGCAGCCATCTTGCTTGAGCAGGCCATTGGTCCTGACCTCGATAAAAAGCTCGCCAGTCGGTTTCCAGGAATAAAGATAGTGCTGACCCTCGGCGAGTCCGGTGTGATTTATCGCCACGGCGATGAAATTGTCAAACAAGCAGCCTTCCCTGTTAAGGCGCTAGATACCACCGGTGCTGGAGATACCTTTACCGGCTTTTTTATCGCTGCGGTGATGCGCGGTGAAGCGATTCAAACCTGTCTCGAGCAGGCTTCCAAAGCTGCGAGTATTGCCGTGACCCGCGCAGGTGCTGCGACTTCAATCCCCAATCAGTCTGAGCTTGCCTAGTCAGATGGGGCATACTCACAGGGCCGAGGGCCTAGCGAGACCCGGTCTAGCAATCATTTACGCCCGAAGTCTCAACCACTGCATTGGTGTCGATGGTGGTCTACCCTGGTCTCTTCCCAACGAGTATGCACATTTTAATGAGACGACCTTTGGCTACCCGGTAATTATGGGCAGGCGTAGCTATGAAGATCATGACGGCGCCCTGCCAGATCGCTTGAACATTGTTGTTTCTCGCGACAAGGAATATGCAGTTGCTGATAACGTGCTGCTGGCGGATAGTCTAGCACACGCGATTCAACTCGCAGTGGCTGCGCATGCAACGTATTTTGTGATTGGTGGCGCGGGGCTTATTAGCGAAGCGCTGCCGCTGGCGACTACTGTTTTCGAAACAGTAGTCGATGCCAAAATCGAAGGCGACACTTTTCTCTCACCGTTAAATTTTGACGAATGGTCCACGCAACTAATTAGCAGATATTCAATCGACGACCGGCATCAGTTTGAATATCAGGTTTTTCAACACGCACGTTAATGCGCGTTCAGATTCCAGTTGTAGGACGAATAGGCCACTTTTAGCCTGTCTGGGTTCTGGCCCAGCCCTTGGTTAAGCTCGGGTGAAGGCGCTGGCCAATAGCTGGCAACGAACGCCACGACACTTCCACCAAAATCTTCCTCATACCAGTCAAATATTTTTGACAGATAAAGCGTGTCTTCTTCCAAGTAGTTGGCTTGCCGATCAGAAAGAAAATTGACGGTCGCCGCGTCTAGCTGTGCATCAAGACTTACTGCCACAAAGGCTTCAGGCATGATCGGTGGGCAGGAAATAGAAGCGCAATTCACAGCAAAATGAATTCGAGGCTCACTAAATAACTGACGAATCAACTGATGCTCGACGAAATCTAGGCTTGCCGACTCGTTAAAGAGTTTAAAAAACTTCTTACTCCAGGGAGAAGAAAAGAAACTCCCGACATCCTTGATGGACTCTAAAGGATAATGATCAATCACCTGTTGTAGCTGATAGCCATTGTAGGCGTTGATCAGAAATGCAAGTTGTTGGTCAGGGCTAAAATCATTGAAATCAATTCGTGAGACGGCAGACAACGAAGCCAAATAAAGGTCGAGCCGGACGCGCTGGCGAATCAATTCTGGATAATCCACGCGACTCTGATGCCCCTCAACGACCACTACTTCCGACAGCAGTTTGGTGAACGTAGGGTGCTCGTGGTCAAAGGATTCAGTGCTTGCCTTCGTCACAACAGAGAAGGCACATAATAGAATAAGACAGGTTGTGAACAGCTTCATAGACACCTCAAATTATGCCACTAATGTGTGGCGTCACGTCAAGAATAGGCTCAGCACCTTCGCCACGCTTGCTGCGCTGCTCAGTCAGTTCAATCACTATTTCCTCATGACGCTCACGCGTCAACCGATAGCCAAGGTACAGCAGCAAACCCATTAAAGTAAAAATCGACGTCACCGGCCCTTGCACCAAACCAAGATTAAAAATCACATCCGGCTCAACACTACCTGGTAGCGCCTTTTTGGGAAAAGCGATTAGGTCAAGCGCGATACCACCGACTATCGTACCCAGTGCATTGGCCGCTTTACCAGCGAAAGCCCGGGCTGAAAAAATCATTCCCTCTTGCCGCTCTCCCGTTTCGAGTTCAATTTCATCGGCAATATCGGCGAACATAGAATTAATGGAGACGAACACAACAGGCACCGCGACTGCCGCAATAAAAGCGACTCCGATGAGCAAAGGCAACATAATCCAATGTCCATTCGCTGGCAGAATATCGAGCAGCCGCAGGACTATCAAAATATTCCCATTAATAATGGATATTGCAGCGGGGATAATCAGGCACCACTTTTTGTCGAGCACCCGCACCAGGTAGGCGGCCAAAACAGCACCGACAGGCAAGCCCAACAGCACCCCAAGCGGAATCAAACGCAGCTGATCAGTCTCTAGGCCCCAAAAGTGAATACCCATAAAGGGCGTAAATGCTGATTCGACCGCAATGACAACCGCGCCTAAAATCAGCCCAAAGAAAATGGAACGGTACGATTTATTACCAAAGACAATCGAGAGTTCTTGAAACAGTCGCCCTGGACTCAGTCGCTCTTTCGCGTCCGTTGGGGCGCTTAACTTTGCAATGTAGTCCCTGGTGCCCCACACACAGAGCATGATAGACACAAACGCAATCGCCCCCGCGACGGCTGCCATGATCGGGTATCCGTCCGCGTTGTACATACCATTAGGCAGATCGGCTTGAGGCGGGAAAACGAAGCTCAACATCGCAATGTAAAAGCCATAGCCGGATACTGCACCAAAGAAAAGCCCCACACTGAAGAGCGAGCTTCGATCCGCGTAGTCCGTCGCCATCTCCGCACCCAGCGCGAGATGCGGAATCTGATACAGGGTCAAAAATGTCCGCACCGCAATGGAGAAGATCAGCACCCAACCAAAGTAAAACAGCTCAGTCATTTCAGCTGGCGGGAAAAACAACAAGAATAGGGTGAGTGACATCGGCAGCGCCGATACCGCCATAAACGGGTGTCGACGACCCCATCGTGATTTGAATCTATCGGATATGCTGCCAACCAAGGGATCACTGATGGCGTCACACAAAACAGCAATACCGAGCGCCAGCGCCGTTAACGTCGCCGAGACACCAAGAATTTGATTGTAGTAAAACAGTAAGAAGGAATTGAATGCGGCGTTTTTAACGCCCTCACCCACCTGCCCCACGCCCCAAAACAGCTTGGTCGTGAGAGGTAGCTTTTGATTTATCACTCAGTTCACTCAGATGCGGTAGCGCCCTGAATATAGCAGCCCCCTTTCGGCGATTACAAGGCTAGCTAAAATCCTGGAGTAACGAATCGCGCGCTTTAGCCGCTAGCACTAGCTGCTCTGGGTATGCCGCATGATCACAGCCGATCTTGATCTCTGCACCACTCTTGGCCGCCTGCAGGCTCGCAGCATCGAATTGAAAACGCATAAAATGCACGGCTGACGTTTTATCTTCGTTGGATCGCTCCATATCTTCATCGGCGATTGCAAAGATCTTGTCGCACTCGCCTACTTGAACCCAGATCAACGATTCAATCTTAAGCAACGCTTGAAGTTTTACCTTTCGCTCTTCCACATCAGTATATTGAATGAGCATTGTGCACTTCCAATTATCACCGTTCGGGATCAGAGGATTGTAGGCGTCTAGCTCCTCCTGAATACCGGCAGACTCAAACACTTTTTCAATGCGTAGCATTTCTTGAATCTGATAGTGTACCGTTTGGCGATCTTCAAAAAGCAACTGGACATGCGCGCCCAACATAACGTTGCGATTTTTTTTATGTTCAAGGACCGCTTTGCGAAAGCCTTCACGCTTTTCACTGTACTCTTCTAATGACCAGAGATCGGCCCGACTGAGTTGTTCTGCAGCTGTCATAAAATCTCCTTTCTCCTTTCTCTTTTTTACTTTCTCTTTTTTACTTTATCTTTTTTACTTTATATGCCGTAAGCGATGCGCAGCAGCGTCATAGGATGCTCAGGTTCGCTGACCTTATCCGTTAGGTTCGCAATGTGGGTGCTCGCCATCGGGCAATCGCTGATAAAATGATTAGGTTCTTGTTTCTCGACCTGACGCACAACCGGACCAGCAATTTTTAATGACTTTTCTCTAGTTTCCAACTTAACGGCATAAGTGCCGTCATGGCCAGAACAGCGTTCTATCGCTGTCACATTGGTATCTGGCACTAGATTCAATATGTCCCGGGTCTTATAGCCAATATTTTGTACCCGGAGGTGACACGCTACCTGCCAACTCACATCTCCCAGCGATGTCGTAAAGTCAGTGTTAAACTCACCCTGTTTGTGACGCAAAAACAAATACTCGAAGGGGTCAAAAAAAGCATTCTTTACTTTAATGACGTCTTCGTCGTCAGGGTACATCAGGGGTAATTCTTGTTTGTACATCAGCACACAAGATGGGATTGGCGCGATCAAATCGTAGCCCTGATCGGCTAACCGTGCGAGTACAGGAATATTTTCTTCTTTTAATTTGTTGACGCTTTCAAGATCGCCAAGTTCCAACTTAGGCATGCCGCAGCAAGCTTCTTTGGGCACGATGTCGATATGAATACCGTTGTGCTCAAACACCTTAGAAAAGTCGTTACCAAGCTCCGGCAAGTTAAAGTTCCCGTAGCAGGTCGCATAGAAAGCGACCTTGCCCGTGGTTCTTCCCGCGGCCTTAGGTTTCAGATCATTGGAGCGGAAGGTCTTACGCAACGTCTTACTATGATATTCAGGCAGCGGTGCGTCTTTATGTACGCCCAGAGTCTTCTCTAGCGCATTTCTGAATAACGGCGTCTTATTTGCCGCATTCACCGTGATGTCCACCAGAGGAATGGTAGCTAGCTTACCGACTGTGTCGGTGCTGGTTATAATTCTGTCCCGCAGCGATGCGCCTTCATTTTCAAAGCGCTGAGCTTTGGCTCGCAGCATCAAATGAGGGAAATCAACGTTCCACTCATGGGGCGGCACATAGGGGCATTTCGTCATGTAACACAGGTCGCAGAGATAACACTGATCTACAACCTTGTAAAAATCTGACTTTTCAACCCCGTCGACTTCCATTGTTGGAGATTCGTCAACAAGGTCAAAAAGTGTAGGAAAGGTATCACACAAGCTGACACAGCGCCGGCATCCGTGACAGATGTCGTACACTCGCTCCAGTTCAGAAAACAAGCTGTTCTCGTCCCAGAACTCATCTGTCTTCCACTCAATGGGATGTCGAGTGGGAGCATCCAGACTACCTTCGCGTTGGCCAGCCATATTGTCGTAACTCCTTCCTGGTCAGACTTAGTCGTCTAGAGAATCTAGCGCTTTTTGGAATCGGTTTGCGTGGCTGCGCTCTGCCTTGGCCAGGGTTTCAAACCAGTCAGCGATTTCATCATGACCTTCTTCGCGAGCAGATGCTGCCATACCCGGGTACATGTCAGTGTACTCGTGAGTTTCACCGGCAATAGCTGCTTTCAGGTTGTTATCCGTAGGACCGATTGGCAAACCAGTCGCGGGATCACCTGTCTCTTCAAGGTATTCCAAGTGACCATGGGCGTGTCCAGTTTCACCTTCAGCGGTAGAACGGAATACAGATGCGACATCGTTATAACCTTCAACGTCGGCCTTTGCGGCGAAGTAAAGGTAACGACGGTTTGCTTGTGATTCACCAGCAAAGGCATCTTTCAAATTTTGTTCTGTTTTTGATCCTTTTAAGGACATTGCTTATCTCCTGCAGTTAAGTTGCAACGATTAAGTTAGGGATTGCTCTCATTCAAGTCCAATGAATTTTTCCACACTCGACCATAGACATATTCAATCAATGCCCCTCAATCAATCGCAAATGATAATGATTATCAATTGGTACTCTTGATACCCTCACCCCTGTTCTTTAACCTGTTTTTAGATTCTGGAAACCCAAGGTATGTCTATTCGCCATCTGCTGTTTTTTGCCTTTGTCTTTGTCGGTAGCTTTATTGGTAGCATGATCAGTAGCAATGCCGTCCACGCTGCCGAGCCAGGCCGCCACACCATCAATGTCGACGGGCATCAGCTTGCCCTGTGGGAAAAATCGGCAGCAAAGGCTGATAAGACAATTCTTCTGTTACACGGCCGGACCTACAGTTCACTGCCGGACTTTGACTTAAGAACGCCCACGGAAAACCTATCGTTTATGGATGAGTTGGTGAAGCGAGGTTTTCGGGTATTCGCACTCGATGCGCGAGGCTATGGTGAAAGCCCTAGAGACGAGAGCGGCTGGCTAACCCCAAACCGTGCGGTAGAAGACGTACGCATTGTGTTGGAATGGCTTCACGAAAAAACGGGTATGCAGACACATCTGTATGGCTGGTCTTATGGCTCGATGGTGGCGCAAATGGTCGCCCAGCGATATCCCCAGGACATTGCTTCAATTATCTTATTTGGCTACCCGTTCAATCAACAACGGCACGTTTTAGCAGCAGATACAATCTATCCCGAAAAACCCCCGGCGAAGGCTAATTCTGCGCAACACGCCGCAAGCGACTTTATTACCCCGGGCAGTATTAGCCAGAGCGCCATTGACGCGTATGTTGTGGCGGCGCTTGAGGCTGATCCGAAGCGTGTGGACTTTAAGAACCTGCATGAATGGGCCGAACTGGACGCCAGCAAAGTCAGCACGCCAACTCTTTTATTGCAGGGAGAACTTGACCCGATTGCACCGGCGTATATTCAGCAAGCGCTATTTGCAGGATTGGGGACACAGAAGAAATGGTGGGTAGTACTTGAGGGCGGTGACCACGCTGCCCTCTTAGAAACGCCAAGGATCGAGATGCTAGATGCGATCTCGACCTTTGTTCGACATGTTAACTAGCAGCGCCACTTAGACGTGCTAGTTCTTTAGTAGTCGCCGCCTACTGAGAGAGTTTCAGCGTCAGATTCAGTGTCGACGCTAGCGGCATAGATATAGTCAGCTGCCCAGAGGTAGCCTTTAGCAAAAATATCGTGGCTACTAGCCCAGAGATAACCACTGGCCCACAGGTAGCCGCTCGAAAATACACCTTCGCTGCCATCAGCTGTTGCACTTGCCCAGAGATAACCACTCGCCCAGAGATAACCGCTGGCCCAAAGGTAGCCCGACGGATCAACCTGATCGCTTTCTGACACAGCCCAGGCTTCACCAATCCAAACATCATCGGTTGACCATTCCTGACCCCAAAGTTGAGCCACATCCTGAACAAATACCTGACTCTCTTCATCTAAAATCAAAGTCGGAGACAGAGCATCTCCGGTAACCAGACCCTGGTCCGCCAGAGCAGCCGAAATATCGAGTACACCAGCGCCTGTGGCGATTGGATCGCCTTCAATTTTGCGCGCAGAGCGCATCAAACGGGCTTTCACTGTTGCCGGCGTCAAATTTGCGTCTTGGTCCAGCAACATCGCAGCGGCGCCAGATACAACCGCGGCGGCCATACTAGTACCGGAAAGTGACATGTAATTTCGCTCACAATATTCATCGCACTCTTGAGCGCGGATGGCTTTCCGCTCAGCACGTCTCTCAGCACGTCGCTCAGCACGTCGCGCGGCACGTTTTGCCTTACGCTGCTTTCGTTTTTCTCTCTTTGACAGCTTTTGACTCTTTGCATTACTGACGGCAAGCAAGCTCGTCACAGCGGATATGTCTAACTCATTATCCCGCTCCACCGTGCTAATCTTGAGCTTTTGCTTGCCTGTCGCTGTGCTCACAATCAGATTACCGGGCGCTAAGAGGTCTGGCTTCAAGGTCAGATCAAATGCCGTCGGGCCCATAGATGAGAAGGTGGAAACAAAATCGTCAGCAAAGTCTTCATCGGACTCGTTATCCGTCAGAGACCCAACGGTAATGACTTTAGGCGCATTACCTGGGCTGGTAATCGTAAAATTACCAAAGTCACCATAGTTTCCTGCCGCGACCACAACCACAAAACCCGCATCCCAAACCATTTCTGTGGCCTGACAAAGAGGGTCAAGTTTACACTCTTGAGTAATAGCCTTGCCGAGAGACAGGTTCACGACCCGGATACCATGATCAGCGCCATTAGTGATAATCCAGTCCAGCGCGTGCAGTACAGAGGATGTTTTGCCCTTGCCTTCACCATCAAGCACTTGTAGAGACAACAATGATGCGCTGCCAGAAACGCCGCGGTAATCGCCAAAAGAACGTTGTCCTGTTCCCGCTACAATTCCGGCGACATGAGTACCGTGACCATATTTGTCATCGGCTCTGGCGGATCTGCACGCACCTGAAGAGCAGCTAAATGCGCCAACGCCGACCAGATCCATGTGCTCGGCAATACCGGAATCCACAACTGCAACGGTAGGTCCAGTGCCGACATAATGCCAATTAATCTCTTCTTCTATCGCTCCCGCGGATTTACGCGCGGAATATTCGCTCGCAGCAACTTCGGCATCTAAATCCAACAATCTAACGTCGCTACCACTGGCAAATTCAATCAGTTCAGCGGCGGTGAGATGTAAGGCAACAAAGGGGAACGCCGAATAGGTCTGGGTAATCTCACCACCTAACTGCTCGAGGCGCGCGACTTCGAGATCACTCTGCGAGCCCGTATTGGAGTAGGTGACTAATAATTCAACCACTTGGTCGCCACCGGACAATGCCAGCTGCTCAACGGCTTTTGACATCTTGGTCAATGCGGCTTTTTGTTTCGCTTTTGCATTTTTGTCTTTTGCTGCAGCATCTACAATCGATGCCCTGGTGTCGGCAGACGAACCGAGAATTGGATCGTCAAATTGAACCTCAGCACCCTGCGCATGGGGATCAACGGCTGAAGTCACAACGACCAAGGAGGAATCTACCCCTTGCTCAGTAACGCTTAGGTCTGTTTTGGCCAACCAGCCAGCGCTGTGCAAGCCAAACGCTGCTAATGCACCTAACCCCAGAATGGCGGTTCGACTGAACTTTTTGGTCCGCGTTTTTCTATTTGAATTTTTCATAGCGTACGCAGAGCAATAACTACGCCAACAACCAAAAATACGCAGAGATATTGCAAAGGAATATTTTATTCTTTATTTTACATACACTTAGAAACTCTTCTGGGTCTGCCCAAGTTGCAACGTCATTCTCAAGAATACCTCCTTCCGTTGCGCGTGGGAGTAGGGATATGACGTAAGGCGTCAGTTTTTACAATGCCGAGCGACATAACTGCTGATGAACGTCAATTTAACCCGGATGAAGCGTCTCTTCGGACAGCACTTTAGAGCTTTTTACTCGCAATTTTCGCTCATTGATCCGTTCTGGCAGGTTATCTTTGAGATCAGTTAAATCCGCTTTTCCAAGCAACCGCGTCCCTGAAACACTCACCCAGCCATTTCGGCCGCTGTCTTTAGCGACATAAGCTGCCATATCAGCGATGCTGCATACCTGCTCCCAGGTGGCGAACTCCAACTTACCCGGCACGAAGGGAATCGGCGCAATACCAATGGAACCGGAAAGATTCCCGGTATCACCGAGACCCAGATCGTAGCTTGCGCCACCAATGCTCTGGCGAATTTTCTCGGTAAACTGCTCCGCGCCCTCAATCGTTCGAGCATGACCAATGATGAGAAATTCATCACCTCCCCAACGAACCACAACGTCAGACTTTCGACAGGCCGTCAATAATCTGTCTTTGACCTCGAGTAGAGCCAAGTCTCCCGCCTGATGACCAAAGGTGTCGTTGATGCTCTTGAAGCCATCGAGATCGATCATCATCAAAAATAGCAGTCTGGGTGACTCTGGGTTCGGTTCTTTGCCATCAACACTCTCTTCAAACTGGGTTCGTTGCAGCATTGAAACCTCAGCCGCGATGTGTTCATCGACAAAGCGTCGATTCCTCAAGCCAGTCAGTGCATCGGTGACACTCGCGTGCTCAAGCTGATCATTGAGCGACATCAAGTCCACGTTTCGCTCAGCGAGTTCGGCGGTACGCTCATTGACGAGTTTTTCTAACCTAACTCTAGTCTCAGCCTCAGCTTGCTGTTTTGCGCGTTGGTTACGGAAATAAAGCCCAATCAGCAAGGCGAGCAATCCGCCATAGGCTAAATAGGCCCACCAGGTGCTCCAGGGAGGTGACACCACATAGACATCCGCGCTGACACCAATACGATTCCAAACCCCATCATTATTAGATGCCTGAACCTCGAAGGTATAGCGACCCGGCGAAAGGCTAGAATAAATAGCCCAGCGGAAATTGTCCACATTGGTCCATTCGCTATCAAGCCCAACCAATCGATATCGATACTCGTTTTTATCAGGAGACATGTAGTCCAGAGCAACGAAATCGAAAGCCACAAAGGCGTCGAAATAATCGAGTTGAACCAGAGGTGGCTCATCGCCGACCCAGGTACGAGCAATCGTTTCAGTGCGCGAATTCGCCTCCAGTGAAATCAAAGGCGGCCGTCTATTCTTGGGTAGGTCACCGGGATAGAAACCCACCAGCCCCATATTAGACCCGAACAAGAGTCGACCCGAGCGGCTGCGTAATCGAGCGCCTTGACTAAACTCGTTGGTCCGAAGACCGTTATTACGGTCAAACTTTCGGACATCTAATGAATCCGGGAAAAACTCAAACAAACCTCGATTGCTACTCAGCCATAACTCGCCTGCGGAGCCGCCCGTAATACTGTAAATTTCAGACGCTAGACCTTGGGCAGAGCCGTACTGCTCGAATTTCTGAATGCCAGCCCGACGATTTTCGACAGACCAGCGAAATAGACCCTGACCTAATGTGCCAATCCACAGAGAATGATCCGGCGTCTCGAACATTTCCCAGGGGGAGCCACGAGGCCGACCACTATCGTTGGTGGTTGTTTCAAGATCGAAGCGATTGAATTGTTGCTGATCAGAATCAAATTCATTAAGTCCATCACCCTCGGTACCCACCCAAATGGTGCCACTTTGTTCCTGAAATACCTGCAGCACACGATCACCACTGATCGATGCTGCCACTGCAGAATCATGAAGAAATCGTTTGAAGGAACTTGGCTCGCCGTCCTTAGCATAGTTAAGCCCAGCTCCGTAGATACCCACCCATAACCCGCCGTCAGCATCCTGCAATATCGAGCTCACCGCGTTGCCGCTAAGGGAATCACCACGCTCCGGTTCATGTACAAACCGTTCAAAGCCACTTTTCGAGGGCGTCTTCAGCGCTAGTCCACCTGTGCGCATACCGACCCAGACTCGGTCTTGACGATCCACAAGCAGTGACATCACCTGATCATCGGGTAAACTGCTTGGCACGTTTTTGTCATGACGATAGTGCAACACTTCACCTGTAAGAGGATCGATGCTAGACAGGCCACCGCCATAAGTTCCAATCCACAACGTCCCATTGGATGTTTCACCTACGCTGGTCACAATGTCTGCTAATAGATCGCCGTTACGCACACTGTAATAAGTAAACGAATCACTAAAATAATTCCAGGTACTGAGCCCCCCGTGGGTCGCAATCCACAGAACGCCGGACGAGTCCTGAGTAATGGCATTCACCCTGTTGTTAATCAAGCTACTAAGGTCGGCGGTGTCACTTTGGTATCTCACGAAAACAGCTTCTTTGGGACGCCACTCAGCTAACCCCGCTTCAGTGCCCACCCAGAGGGTGCCATAGGAATCTTCGAAGACGGCCAACACCTGTCCGCCCGGTAAACTACCCGGCCTATTCGGGTCCGAAACAAAACGGGTAAAGCGGCCGGTCGCGGGATCAAATAGATTGAGACCGGCAGAGTTAGTCCCAATCCATAAACTTCCACTCGCATCTTCATAAATACTACGAATGCGATCGTCGGAGAGCGTTAAAGGGTTATCCGCTTGCGAACGATAGCTCACGAAGTTATTACTGGTAGGATCAAAGCGCGCTATCCCTCCGCCATCCGTACCGACCCAAAGCTCACCTCGGCTATCAAATACCAGCCCCATCACATGATTGTTAGGCAGGGATTCTAGATTTTTAGGATCATGAACAAAGCGGGTCATTTCTTCCTTGCGCGGATCTACGCGTATGAGACCGCTGCCGAGCGTCCCGATCCAGAAAAAACCGCGATCATCTTGAATGATCTTTCTGACTCGAAAGTTGGACAGTGACAAGCCCGGCCAAGGTTCCCGGATGAAATTGTCATTTGCCGGATCGTAGCGGTTTATGCCCCGCTCCGTACCCAACCACAGCGTGCCTTCTGGATCTACATGCAGGGTCCAAACAAAGTTGTGTCCGATAGAAGTAGGGTCGTTAGCGGCAGTTTCATATACCCGGACATCGTGACCGTCATATCGGTTCAGCCCTGATTGAGTGGCAGCCCACATAAAGCCGCGGCCATCTTGGACGATGTCATGGACAAATTCGCTGGAAAAGCCAACTTCGGTACTAAAACTGGCGAATTGGACATTACGCGGCATGGTGCCGGTAGACTGTGCTTGAACGGTCAAACACAGCATCAAGAGAAGCAACAACAGCAATAACAGTAACAACGGCGATATCCCGCTGTTAACGGGGAGACGTCGAAGCTGCAAACAATATGCACCGAATGACTGACTCGTCATAAACTGTCTTAATCGATAATAATTATGCAGGTTAACCACCTGCCTTGGGTGCGGTCAAGGGGTGCTGTCAAGGGGTGCTGTCAAGGGGTGCTGTCATAGGCTGTTGTGATGGGTTTGGGTGGGGCAAGGGCTGGGGCAGGACTCCCCACACCGCAATTGGCTGGCGTTATAGGCCCTTATGGGCCTGGAACAGTTCATCAATTTTTTGCCATACTAATCCGGGCTCGCCATTACCGATGATTTTTCCATCAAGACGGTCAACCGGCCAGGTCTCCATGGTTGAACTCGATATAAAGACCTCATTTGCTCGAGCTAACTCTTCCGGCAAAAGCACCCTTTCTTCAATAGGTAGCCCATTCGCTTTCGCGAGTTCTACGACTACATCTCGCGTAATCCCATGCAACAGTCTCGTGCTTTTGGGTGGTGTCACAATAACGCCATCAATCACGGCAAAAAGATTAGACGACGTCGCCTCAGTCACTTCACCATCTTTCACGAGCACCGCATCGTTGGCCCCAGCGGCAATCGCTTCGTTCTTCAACATACCGGCGGCGATCAAACTTATGGTTTTAATATGGCCCTTATCCCAGCGAAAATCTTCCAGCGTCACCAATTGCAGGGGTTTGATCTCCCGATGAGCCAATTGAGGGGCTGGGCTGACCATAATAAAGATGGTTGGCGTTGGGTCGGCTGGATAAACAAAGCTTCGCATTGAATCGGCGCCCCGGGTCACCTGAATGTAAAGCGCAGCCATTGATTCGCCGCTCTTTTCAACCGCCTCGGTCAGAAGATCGACCCAGACGACATCAGCAACGGGTTCGCTTAGCCGAATTTCAGTCAGACTTGCCTTCAGCCGCGCGACGTGTCGCTCAAGACAGAACAACTTGCCATTATAAACTGGGATGACTTCATAAACACCGTCACCAAATAGAAAACCTCGATCAAGTACGGATACTTTGGCTTCTTCAACTGGTAGCCATTCCCCATTTAGATATGCAATTGGCACATTCACCTCTCACTCTTGCGTTCCGAAATACTTAATCGCGATAATGCGTGACCCACCACAGCACACGGCTATTGTTCATGAAAAAATTACTGATTGCGAATCGAGGTGAGATCGCTATTCGAATCTTACGCGCAGCCAACGAATTAGGCATCGCTACTGTCGCGATATTTTCAACCGATGATGCAGCGGCTTTGCACTGCAAACTTGCTGACGAAGCTTTACCTCTCACCAACATCGGTGCAGCCGCCTATCTCGACATTGAGCAGATTATTGCCGTTGCTGTCGCAGCGAAGTGCGATGCCATCCATCCTGGATATGGGTTCCTTTCTGAAAACTCTGAATTCGCAAAAAAGTGTCGAGAGGCAGGTATCACTTTTATCGGACCTACTTCTGCTCAGTTACAACAATTTGGCGACAAGTCGTCGGCCAGAGCACTCGCTGCTCAATGTGACGTCCCCCTACTGATCGGCACAGATGGCGATACCAGCCTTGAAGCAGCGCAGGCATTTGTTGGCAGCTTGCCATCAGGTTCGTTGGCGATCATTAAAGCGATTGCCGGAGGTGGCGGTAGAGGTATGCGCCTGGTTGAATCCATTGCAGACCTAGACACATTGTTGCCGAGGGCAAAGGCAGAGGCTGACGCAGCGTTTGGTGATGATCGCGTTTATCTAGAACAGTTTGTCCCAAAGGCCCGACACATTGAAGTCCAAATTATCGGCGATGGTTCGTCGGTTCAGCACCTCTGGGAACGAGAATGTACGATCCAACGCAATCACCAAAAAATTGTCGAGATTGCACCGAGCCCCAGCCTTACTGAAAACCAGCGGCAATCTCTGATTGATGCGGCAATGCGCATGGCGAGCAGCGTCAGCTACCAGAGTCTTGGCACCTTCGAATTCCTGGTTGAAGTGGATGACCCGGACCAGTTCTACTTTATTGAAGCAAATCCCCGCTTGCAGGTAGAGCACACAGTTACCGAAGCCATTACTCACATTGACCTCGTGCAACTGCAAATCAAACTCGCCATGGGTGCCTCGCTGGATTCATTCGACCTGCCGAGCCGGAAGACCGATGGCTTTGCTATTCAATGCCGTATCAATATGGAAACCCTGTCCAAGAAAGGCCGCTTTAAACCCACTGGCGGGCTGATCAAAGCATTTGAACCACCCACGGGCATCGGTCTTAGAACCGACCATTTTGCCTACGCTGGATACCAAACCTCCAACCGCTTTGATTCTCTGTTAGCAAAATTGATTGTCCATTCACCTAACAGTTACACTGATGCGATTCGAAAAACTGCACGCGCACTAGAGGAGTTTCGAATCGAAGGCTTTGAGACAAACCTCGATTTTCTGAAACAATTATTCGCTCTTCCCGAGTTCCAAAACAACCAAATTTACACCCGCTTTGTCGACGACAAGCTGATAGATTTCGTTGTCGCTGTTAACGATAAAAACAAAGATGAGGATACTCAGAAGGCGATATCGAGTGATCCACTCGCGGTTTTGAATCACAAAACCAATCCGCAGACTGCCAAAGTAGGGATTGCTATTCCAGATGACAGCAACGGCATCTACACACCGCTACAGGGCACCATTATTGAGCTGTTAGTTTCAGCAGGCGACGACGTCACGGCCGGACAAACGCTGGCCGTTATGGAGGCCATGAAGATGGAGCATGTAATGGAAGCTCCTGTCAGCGGGACTATTACGAGTATCAATGCCACAACGGGAGAAACCGTTGAAGAAGGTTTCGCACTTATCGTGCTTACCCCAAACGAATCCGGCGCGACCATCGAAAAAAATACCCAGGTGATCGACCCAACCTATATTCGGCCCGATCTCGAAGAATCCATCACCCGCCACAGCTTCGGCTTTGATGCGGCGAGGCCAGAGGCCGTGGCCAAAAGACACAAAACAGGACACCGCACAGTACGAGAAAATTTCGCCGAGTTGGTTGATGAAGGATCAATGGTTGAGTATGGCAGCCTTACTATCGCTGCCCAACGGCGCCGTCGCAGCGTCGATGATTTGATGCAAAATACACCGGCCGACGGCATGGTCACGGGTATCGCGAGCGTCAACGGCGCCATGTTCCCTGACCAGGATACCCAGTGCATCGTCATGTCCTACGACTACATGGTGCTAGCGGGTACTCAGGGTTTACAAAACCACCGCAAAAAGGATCGTATGTTTGAACTCGCGGGGAGCCTGAAACTACCAGTGGTGCTCATCGCTGAGGGCGGCGGCGGCCGTCCAGGAGATACCGATGGCACGGGTATAGCCGGCCTCGACTGCGTGGCATTTGAACTGTGGGGCAAGCTATCAGGGCTGGTGCCACGAATTGGTATTACAACCGGACGATGTTTTGCGGGTAACGCAGTGCTGCTCGGTACCAGCGATGTTGTCATTGCAACAAAAGACGCCAACATTGGGATGAGTGGCCCCGCCATGATTGAAGGTGGCGGGCTCGGTACATTTACCCCGGACGAAGTCGGCCCCATGGATGTACAAGTGCCTAACGGTGTCGTCGACATTGCCGTCGAAGATGAAGCAGAGGCCATGCAAGTGGCCAAGCAATACCTGGCTTACTTTCAGGGTACCGTGGCTGATTGGGAATGCGCAGATCAGGGCCTTTTGCGACACTCTATCCCGGAAAACCGTCTTCGAATTTACGACATCCGCGCGCTAATTAATTTGTTAGCTGATAAAGATTCTGTGTTGGAAATCCGTGCAGGCTTTGGCCTGGGCATGATTACCGCCTTCGTCAGAATTGAAGGTCGACCGGTTGGCCTCATTGCTAACAACCCCGCTCATCTTTCCGGGGCAATCGACAGTAATGGCGCGGACAAGGCAGCGCGCTTTCTACAACTGTGCGACGCCTTCGATATCCCCGTTGTCAGCCTATGTGACACACCCGGCATTATGGTGGGTCCAGACATTGAGAAAACCGCTCTGGTTCGACACGCGGCGCGCATATTCGTTATTGGCGCCAGCCTCACCGTACCGTTCTTCACAATCGTGCTCCGCAAAGGCTATGGGCTTGGCGCCCAGGCGATGGCCGGCGGCGGTTTCAAGGCATCGGTCTTTACCGTCACCTGGCCGACCGGTGAATTTGGTGGTATGGGTTTAGAAGGCGCCGTTAAGTTGGGTTATCGCAAGGAACTGGAAGCCATCGAGGATCCAGATGAACGTAACGAGTCTTTCGAGAAGCGCGTCGAGACGATGTACCGGCGCGGTAAAGCCGTTAACTATGCGACGGCGTTTGAGATTGATGATGTGATTGATCCGGCTGATACGCGGAAGTGGATTATGGCCGGATTAAAATCAGCCCCAGCACCCGCACCTCGCTCTGGCCGAAAGCGCGCGGTTGATACCTGGTAGATTTGTGAACGTTTCGCAGAAGGCGGAGCGGTTCCTTCAATCTGCAAGGTTCCGAGGGCAACGGGGTTTCTTTGCGCCTCAGGTTCGCGCAATAATCCAGCAGACGTTAGTGGGGTTCCAAATTCATAAGGGGGAGGCGCAGTCGGTAGCCCAGAGGGCCACAAGCTAGCGGGGCAAAGGATGCAGAGAACACCCAATATCTTCTGTGACCAGTGAATTCGACTTTCGAAGGCCCAAAAAAAACGCCCCGATTGGGGCGTTTTTAGTTTCGACCTAAGCTTTCAGATCAAGCTGCTGGAATAAATACAGCCTTAGTTTCGAGGAACTCTTCAAAACCGAGCTCACCCCACTCACGACCGTTACCAGACATCTTGTAACCACCGAAAGGTGCGTTAAAGTCTGGACCAGAACCATTGATATGAACGTTACCGGTGCGAATCTGCGCAGCGACCTTCGTTGCATGGGCAACATCACCAGACTGCACGTAGCCAGACAACCCGTACAGTGAGTCGTTAGCAATCTCAATAGCTTCTTCTTCTGTATTGTAAGGCAAAATAGTCAGCACAGGACCAAACACTTCTTCCTGGGCGATGGTCATGTCATTTGTCACATTACCGAAGACGGTCGGCTTCACGAAGTAGCCGACGTTCAAACCATCGGGACGACCCGTACCACCGGTGACCAGCTCTGCGCCCTCATCAATACCTTTTTGAATCAGAGTTTGAATCTTGTCGAACTGCACTTGGCTCACAACCGGTCCCATCACAGTGCCTTCCGCAAACGGATCGCCAGGCTTAACACTTTCTGCTGCCGCTTTGGCGATTGTCAAAGCTTCTGCGTGCTTGGCTGCTGGTACCAACATACGAGTCGGAGCGTTACAGGACTGACCCGAATTGGTGAAACAATTAGACACGCCACCAGCAACGGCTACCTGGAGATCAGCGTCATCAAGAATGATGTTTGCAGACTTACCGCCGAGTTCCTGTGAAACGCGTTTTACCGTATCGGCAGAGGACTTCGCGACCTGAATACCGGCACGAGTAGACCCTGTAAAAGACATCATGTGAATATCAGGGTGCGACGACATGGCATTACCGACATTGATACCGTCACCATTGACCAGGTTGAAGACACCCTTAGGCACACCTGCGGCATGTAACACTTCAGCCAGAATGATGGCGTTTATCGGTGCAACTTCACTTGGCTTCAACACCATCGTGCAACCAGCCGCCAGAGCGGGAGCAACCTTGCAAGAGATCTGGTTGATGGGCCAGTTCCAGGGTGTAATCAAGCCACAAACACCAACAGGTTCGCGACGCAAAAAGTATCGACCCTTTTGTTCTTCCCATTGGAAGTCCTTCATGATTTGCATCGCAGTCGCAAAGTGCGCCTGACCAGTCGCTGCCTGTGCAGCTTTTGACAACCAAAAAGGCGCGCCCATTTCTGTTGAAATGACCTGCGCAATATCGTCATAGCGCTTGGCGTATTCTGCCAAAATGGCACCGAACATTTCTACTCGTTCGGCAACTGTTGTTCTTGAAAAACTCTCAAAAGCGGCTTTAGCGGCAGCAACCGCTTTATTCACATCGGCTTCACTACCCATGCTGATTGTCGCAAAAGGTTCTTCTGTGGTGGGATTGATCACGTCAAGGGTGGCCGGTGTTACCGGTTCAACCCACTCGCCGTTGATGTAGAACTTCAGATGTTCTTGCATGGTGTCACTCTCTGTTTAGATGTAGATTTAAATGTGTACGAGTTAAAAGGTGGTCTAACGTACAAACATGACTTTTTGCTGTCAAGCCCGTAATGAAAGCCCCGATTGGCGCAAGCGCCACAGCAATAGATCTATACGATCCTGGCCAAAGAAAGGCTCACCCTCAAAACTACAGGTGGGTACGCCCCAATGACCCACCGCCTCATGGGCAGATTGGTTCGATTCAATGACTCCTTCCAGCCGCTCTTGTTCTGCGAGTGCAGCTTGATCTAGCGTCGCCAATGTTAAGCCCGCCCGTTCGGCGGCCAGAGCGAGATGATCGCCCTCATGCCAGTTAGCGGTCCCGCCCCAGATGACACTGGATATCTCATCTGCAAACTCAATGCCCCGACCTTGCTCCGAAGCCAGCGCACCAAGCCGGGTAAGGCGATGAATATAGGGCTGATCTTCCGCTGTACGAAGGCGGCCGTCATCGCCGCGATATTGTTTAACAGGGTCTGGATTCGGCCACTGATAAGGTATTTCCAACATTTGCGCGACCCGAATAGAATCGCGTAATAGGTAAGGCGGCCACATGGGGTTAACCTGAAGAAAGAAGTCCGGTGTCCGTATTGCGATGGGATATACCGGGCGAAACACCACATTCAGGTCATAGGTGTCCTGCATGGCGCGCAAGCGGGCCGTCGCCAAATATGACCATGGACTGCGAAAAGACCAGAAGACATCGATTGAAAGCATAGTGAGACTCCAGACTCATGCGTATACTTGACGCTCAAGTATACATAACCCCTCCCCTGAAACCGGCAGCTTATGCGCTTCACACGTCTAGTATCCCAATGTTAGAGACCAGCCCTGAAACATATAGCCTGGATATTACAAATCCCGAGGCCAGCATCCCTGACCTGCTGAGTGAACTGACCGGGCTCTCTCGCACCCGTATTAAACATGCAATGACCTGCGGGGCCGTGTGGCGTCAAAGTGGCGATAATCAACAACGGGTTAGACGCGCCAATGTACGGATCAAAGCGGGCGATAAAATCATCTTCAACCATAGTCCCGAGGCTTTAGATTCGGTGCCGCTCACTCCCGAGTTGATCTTCGATGGCACCGACTTTTCGGTCTGGTTCAAACCTGCCGGTATGACCGTCAGTGGCAGTCGGTTCGGCGATCACACAGCGCTTAATCGCTGGATCGAAATGAATCATCGGCAGGGCAACTCAGTATTTCTTGTACACCGTCTGGATCGATTTACCGCTGGGTTAATCGTCGTCGCACATCGTAAATCCACCGCTGCGGATCTATCCAAGCAGTTTAGTTTTCGAGAAGTCGAAAAACATTATCACGCCATTGTTCATGGCCAACTGAAGAAAGCTCGAACCATCGACTTACCATTGGACGAGAAACCCGCAATCAGTCGCGTCAGCGCCTTACAACAAAAGTCTGGCTATTCACTGGTCTCCGTCGAAATTGCGACGGGGCGTAAACACCAGATTCGCCGGCACCTGGCGGCCATCAATCATCCAGTTGTCGGCGATCGGCAATATGGTAGTGCGGATACCGAGACGGACTTGCAGTTGGCCGCGACGTTCATTCGTTTTCGTGTACCAGGCTCCAAATACAAATCCGAAACTTTGCAATTTGAGCTAGACCAATCTCACTGGCCCAATCTCTCTAACATAAGCTCGCCAGCCTGAGCTCGGCAACATGAGCTCTCGAATGTAAGCTTGCCAACCTGATCTAGCCACCCGCAAACGTGATGAGAATACCAGCAGCCACCGCGGAACCAATGACGCCAGCAACATTAGGGCCCATCGCGTGCATCAACAAGAAGTTATGAGGATTAGCCTCAAGCCCAACTTTGTTCGCAACGCGGGCCGCCATGGGCACCGCTGACACGCCAGCCGCGCCAATCAGCGGATTGATTTTTTGGCTGGAGAGCACGTTCATCAGTTTCGCCATGAGCACACCTGTTGCGGTACCAATACAAAACGCGACCATTCCAAGTAACAAAATACCGAGCGTTTCTGGCACCAGGAACTGTTCCGCGCGCAATTTGGAGCCGACCGCCAACCCCAAAAAAATCGTAGTGATATTGATCAATGCATTTTGCGTGGTATCAGACAACCGTTCGACCACGCCACACTCGCGCATCAGATTGCCAAAGCAAAACATACCAAGTAGCGGTGCAGCACTGGGTACTGACAGTGCGACCAAAATGAGCAACATCATTGGGAAAAAGATTTTTTCTCGCTTCGACACAACTCGTAACTGCGTCATTTCAATCTTGCGTTCGGACTCAGTTGTTAGCAATCGCATAATGGGCGGTTGGATCAATGGCACAAGGGCCATATACGAATATGCTGCGACGGCGATAGCACCGAGTAAATGCGGCGCCAGTTGGCCGGCAACATAAATAGCGGTTGGCCCATCGGCACCACCAATAATGCCAATGGCAGCGGCTTCCTTGATCGTAAAATTAAAGAGTCCCAGTTCGGAAAACCCAACCGCGCCGATCAGTGTGGCAAAAATACCAAACTGAGCCGCAGCACCCAGGAATAGAGTTTTCGGGTTCGCCAGCAGCGGACCAAAATCCGTCATTGCGCCGACACCCATAAAAATCACCAGCGGAAAAATTCCGGTCTCGATACCCATAGCATAGAACTGGTGCAGGACGCCCTGGCCCACAGCAATATCAACGCCAGGGATATTACTTAAGATTCCGCCGAAGCCGATTGGAACGAGCAATAGCGGCTCAAAACCTCGACTGATCGCCAGATAAAGTAAACCTAGACCAATCAAAATCATGGCGAACTGGCCAAGCTCTAACTGGTAGATACCCGTGGAATGCCACAGTAGTAGAAGTGATTCCATTAGTTATCCAAGTGTCACTAGGGTTTCGCCGGCAGACACGGTATCGCCTTCACGAACCAAAATCTGGCTCACCTGGCCTGCGCTGCTGGTACGAATTTCAGTTTCCATTTTCATAGCTTCCATTACCAACACCACATCGCCACTTTGCAAGTGATCACCTTCCTTGACCATCAACGTAAAAATATTACCTGCTAATGGTGCAGTAATACCAACCGCAGAAGCTGCAGAGACCGGTGCCGGAGCGCCAGGTGCTAGCGTCGTCGTACCGGTCACATCGCCCCCCGGTGATACCGTTACCACGAACTGCTGACCTTGCACATCAACCGTATAAGTTTCTGGTCCTGAGCTTGATGTCCCGCTTGAGGTGCCAGTCGAATTGGTGACTGCAGATGCTGGCTCGGGTTCTAACCCCGGCACGGGCTCGAACACAGCTGGATTATTACGATTGGCGAGAAACTTAAGACCGACCTGAGGAAACAAAGCATAGGTCAACACATCATCGTCAAGGCACTCGCCGAAGATCAATCCCTCGGACTTCTCAAGCCCCAATAGCTCCGCCTTCAACTTATCAAACTCTGGTTCTAGTAGGTCAGCAGGCCTGCCCGTGATGGGTTCTCGGCCGTCCAGCACACGCGCTTGTAGCGCCTGATTAACTGGCGCTGGCGTCGCGCCATACTCGCCCGCTAATACTCCTTCGGTTTCCTTAGTGACGTTCTTATATCGTTCACCTGTTAGAACATTCAGCACCGCTTGAGTACCCACAATCTGCGACGTGGGTGTGACCAGCGCAATAAAACCCAGGTCTTCTCGTACCCGGGGAATTTCTAACAGCACCTCATCGATACGATCTGTGGCATTTTGTTCACGTAGCTGGTTTTCAAGATTGGTGAGCATACCGCCGGGCACCTGCGCCACCAATATGCGCGAATCAATACCGCGTAAGCTGCCTTCAAACTTTGCGTATTTTTTTCGCACCACTCTAAAGTAGGCCGCGATTTCTTCGAGCAACTTGATGTCGAGACCTGTGTCTCGTTCTGTGCCATCTAAAATGGCGACAATCGACTCGGTGGGTGAGTGACCATAGGTCATACTCATAGACGAGATCGCGGTATCGACATTGTCGATGCCCGCCTCGATAGACTTAAGATAGGTCGCCGTGGACATACCTGTTGTCGCGTGACAATGCATATGAATGGGTACTGACACTGTTTTCTTTAGGCCGCTAACCAATTCGAACGCTGCATAAGGTGTCAGCAACCCGGCCATATCTTTGATCGCAATAGAGTCAGCGCCCATGGATTCTAGTTGCTGCCCCATGGTCAGCCAGGTATTAATATCGTGTACAGGACTTTTTGTATAAGACAGCGTACCCTGCGCGTGCTTACCCTGTTTTATGACAGCAGCAATGGCGCATTCCAAATTACGCGGGTCGTTCATCGCATCAAAAATGCGAAACACATCAATACCACTGACGGCTGCTCGCTCAACAAACTTCTCGACCAGATCATCGGCGTAGTGACGATAACCCAGGATGTTTTGCCCTCTAAAGAGCATTTGCTGAGGCGTTTTCGGCATGACTTTTTTCAGTTCACGGAGGCGCTCCCAGGGATCTTCTCCCAGATAGCGGATACAGGCATCGAAGGTCGCGCCACCCCAACTTTCGAGCGACCAGAAACCCACCTGATCTAATTTCTCTGCAATAGGCAGCATGTCGTCGAGTCGCATCCGGGTCGCAAACAGCGATTGATGCGCGTCCCTTAGCACGACGTCGGTAATACCTAGTGGCTTTGACTCAGTCATATTGAGACCCTTACTCCGTGTCTGGTTCAGCGTATAATTTTCGTGATGGCGACGGAGCGCTAGTGCCGCTCACGATATTGTTTGATGGCAGCGGAGATGGCCGCCAGTACTGCGGGTGATGGTCCGGTCGGCGGCGCTTCACGGCTGACTCTTGGTCCAGGTTCTGCGGTCTCGGGTTCGCCCAGCCATGCCACCGCTCGCGACATTAATGACGTGAGCAGGACCATAGCCGTCAGAAATACAAACACTGTACCCATGCCATAAAGGGCTAGATCCAGCGCTTGCAGCATTAACTCTGACATCAAGCAAAACTCAACAAAAAGACAAGCCCCGATCATACATGAACTGCATATCAGCTCAATTTAGAATTCTCAGCTGAACTCTCAGCTGAGAATTCTCCTTATTGGAGTGCTGGACCAGATCACGCATGGTGCTTGCGCCAGCGGGGTCCACACCCACACCGTGTAGCTGCTGGTTGTTTGCATGGCCAGGCTGTTGCAACGACAGCGCACTTGCACTGCACTTGCACCGGGCAGGCGTTTCTAACGTACAACCTGCCATGAATATCGCAATTATTGGTACAGGCATCGCTGCCGCCACCCTCGTCTATCGCCTACGGCAATCTTGCCCAGGCTTTAGCATCAGCGTGTTTGAGAAAAGTCGCGGCGTCGGTGGGCGTATGTCGACCCGACGCGGCGATGATGGAATTTATGATCACGGCGCGCCCTTTTTTACTGCAAGGTCGAAATCCTTTCAACAGTTGTTGAAAACGTTTCAATCATCGGGCGCGGTCGCCGAGTGGAAACCCAGGGTCATGACCTTAAGCAAAGACAAAAAGCCCTACACGCGAGATTGGTTTGAACCCCACTACGTGGCGACTCCGAATATGAACCAGCTTTGCAAAGCGCTGCTGGTAGACCAAAACATCCACTTCAAGCAGACCATTAATCGCATCAGCGGCGAACCGGGCCAGTGGACGATTCACTCTGCCGAGGGCGACGAATTCGGCATCTTTGATTGGGTGATATCAACGGCACCCGCCGAGCAGACTCAAGCCATTTTTAGTACAGCGACTGCTACAACAACTGAAGTCCCCGTTGTCCCGTACCAACCCTCATTCAGCTTAATGGTCAGTTGTGCCGAAGACTACGACCCTGCATTCGATGCTGCACGCGTTAACGATTCATCAATTGATTGGCTCTTTTTTGGTCATCGCAAACCCGGCAGAAGCCAAAGACCATCCCTGGTGGTTCACGCAACCGGAGAATACTCGGCTAAGCACTTTGATGATGATCGCGATATCGTCAAAAAGGAGCTACTGGCAGAACTCACAGCGTTGACAGGCATCGAGCCAGGACTAGAGACCGACGGCACCCACCTACATCGCTGGAAGTACGCAAAAGTACTCGAACCTTATGGCGAGCCTTTTTGGCAATCAGACTTAAAATGCCTTGCGGCTTGCGGCGACTGGTGTCTGGGCAATGAGGTCGAACACGCCTACACAAGCGCCGACGCACTGGCGAAGACACACTCGGTGGGCTAACCCTAATGTAGAGGTGTAACTGTGCTGGCGTCAGATGGGATCTGATGCGAGGGCCGAAAGCTTGGCCACACGCGTGTCATCTGCACCGAGATATTGGATGATGGTTGCTGTTACTAACGGCACATTTAAGGTGCCTGCAGCATGCATCTCTTCAAGATCGGCCCAGTCTTTGGTGCGATCAAAGAAAACCTTTAGGACGGCTATGTCCTGACAAGATAGAAAGGGGATAGTAGCGCCGCCAAAGGATTCCCAGCGGCAACGTCTTGCCATCTGTTTGTGTAGCGGTAATGTATTGAGGAATAGATCAATGGGTGTGTTTTCCCACCAGATACGTACCTGACCTTCACGGGTGATGACGTCCAGGTCTACGTTCGCCCATTTCACTTCGGCAGGTAACGCTCCAAATACGGCAGCGGCTTCCTGGGTCTCAATAAAGATATTCAAATCAATATCAATCGTGCCTCGCGCCCGCTGAGTACACCAGGCGAGGGCGAGTGCGCCACCAAACCCGTGGGGTATATCGGCAGCGTGCAATGCTTCATGAAGCGTGACGATTTTGTCAGTGAGACTTGTCATGTCAGGTTCGGTAACTTGCTATCAGGTGTGTCAGAGTGACGGGCAGGAAATTCCGCCGCAAGGTCAAGTACCGCTTGTAGCTCGGCGCCCTTGGGGTTGTCTTCATCGCCGCGCAGGCGAGGTGAGAGTGAAAAATCGATTGAATACCCGCAGGCATGGACCAGACGCATCAATGTTGTGGTGACGGGTACTTTCTTTCCCGCTTCGTAAGCAAGAATCGTGGAGTGGGAGCTGCCGACGCGACGCGCCAGTTCTCGTGCAGATAAACCTGCCTTACGGCGTACATATTTCAGAAGCTCAGCGACTCGCTGAGTGTAGCGCTCGGATTGTCGGGCTTTGCTTTGCAGCTTCATTTCTAGATCGTTTTCTGACATTCGAAGATGGTACCTTCTTAGGTACCAATCTTCAAGAGTCAGTATCATTAGGGTTTGGGGGGAAGTTTTATCACGCCACGCTTATGCGTGCCGCGTAATCAACGAGTTGTTTGTTCACCACCACCAGAACGTACCTTTTTGCAAGCTAGCGCAATAACGCAAGACTATCCCGGTTGTCATCGATGATTTTGTAATCATTTGACTGCAAAAGTGTAGTCAGACTCTCAAAGTCTTCAATCTTCATGTGTACTTTTTCAAATTTGATCAACTTCGGCTTAATTGCGCTGAAATCGAGTTGTTTGAGCACCTCATAGTCAAAGCCCTCTGTGTCAATCTGCAGGTAGTCTATGTCGCCAGATGAATAAACATCAATTAGCTCCATCAATCCCATACATGGCACTTCCACCGACTCAATGTCCTCCTCGCTAATGCTGAGATTGGTAAGATGCTGCTTACTAAAAGACGCGATGCCACTGGTCCAGTCTTGGTAGTTTTGAAGTTGGTCCCTAGAAACTCTGAAGATGGTTGTACTTTTAAGCTCTGGGTGAATGGCGACCTGGACCGGTTTTATTTTTGGATAGTGTGCGTAATTCAGAGTCAACCTCTCGAAGAAATCGGGTAAAGGCTCAACCACCACACCAGCACATTGATTTGACGTTACAAAGGAGTAGAGGTTATCGAAGCTCACACCATCATTCGCTCCGATCTGCAAAAAGTTAATTGGAGATCCTTTTGCTCTTGAGATTTGTTCAAGGAGGTAGGGTGTTTGACCAATTTTGACGATCTCATAGCCTTTTTTATAGAGCCATTTATTAAGAATTTTCCTCATGCGCGTTCTGTCCTAAATCTTAAGTTTTTACAGTCCATAATGAACGGGATGATTGGCTCAGAATTTTCTAGTGAGTATATCGACAAATAGGTTACAGGTTACACATTAGGTATCTAGGAGCAACTGAGGCTACTCATCCCGACCCTCATTGGCCGTTTTTAACAAACTATCAAATACCATCATAGACCTCCTAAGACCTTCGTGAATAAAGCTCTCCAGCCTTACTTCAATTCAAACAGGTAGTATTTGACGGTGTTAGATGATCTCAGAATGCCCCATCTATGCCCCATCTATGCCCCATCTGAAAGTTCGGTTGGCTGAGGGAAATTCCCACAGAAATATTTCTACTTGATCTCACTTTCCTCAACTGGAAAGCTGCACTCTATTTAACATCGTCGGGGTTTACACACAGTCTGGGTCGATAGTGGCCTAGTCACTTAACGGCAAGAAGCGGTCGCTCGTCGGATTCGATTTGCGAACATGAGTTAAACTCAAGCGTCGTTGCCCAGTCTTAGGAATTTATATGGCTCCTGGCTTATCGCCGCTGAACGAAACACTAGGTGTTGCTCTTCATAAACTCGGCATCAAGTCCAACGGCTATGTTTTAAAAGATGTACCCGAACGACGATGCGTATCCCGCCATGGGGATATCGTTGTAAAGACATTCGCGCTGGAAGAACATGATGCTTGGGCACGTGAAGTGGCTGGTGTTAGAGCATTGCAGAGTAGCGGTTTAACAGCGCATATCGTCGGCAGTGGTGAATTGTGGGTGGCTACTGAATGGATTGAAGGCATTACTCCTCTGTCAGTTGAAATCGATGACGACTCGATACATCAAACCCTGGGAGCCACGTTGGCGAAAATCCATGCTGCTTCTCCAATTGGTCTGGAATCTTGGTCAGTCGCTGATCGCTTAGCGGAACGCCTCAACAAACCCCCCGATGGATTTCCCAATGAGCTTCTGGTAAAAATTTCGAACTTATCAAGCGGCTGGAAATATTTTCTTAAGAGTCAATCATTTGTTCATGGAGATTGGGGAACTGCAAATGCCCTGGTTGATCCAAACAATCATGCGAACGTCCTCGCAGTTATCGATTTTGAAGACTCTCATATTGGAGACGCGCTTGAAGATTTTCGATGGCAAGTCTTTGCTGGACCTTCATCGAGTCAACTACGAAACACTTTGAAAGGTTATGCTAAAGAACTAGGAGCACGCGCTAGCGAACGCATGGCGTTTGCAGCTATAGAGCTTTGCCTTGACACTTTCAATTGGGATGAGCGCATTCGCAAGCACAGCCTTCAAATTTTGCAGGACTTCATCGATGGATGGTTGCCAGGAGTATGATCAAACTTTGTGGCTAGTCCGCTATCGGCCCAACACCGGACCTAGATGATTCTCTTTGTGTAACGGTAAAGGTAGTCTACAACGCGAAAACCCACGGATTCATAAGTACATATTGCCGGTGTATTCTCAACACCGGTTCTAACAGACACATGCTTCATGCCTTTCGATTTCATATATTGCAAACCTGCAAGCAGCATGGCTTTAGATAGTCCTTTCCGTTGATGTGCTTCACGAGTTCCAACAGGGTCAAGTTCGCCCATAAGTGTATAGGAGTCGATCAGGAATACAGAGAAGGATGCTATCTCCCCTGCATTTGACACCGCTACAAGGTCTAAATCATTTCTCCCTTCGTACCAGCGCAGGAGGCGATTGATGTTTTCAAGTGCCCACTCGCCCGGTTCAGGTTGACCCGCGAAAGCATCGCTCTGTACGCCTGCTCTTTGGAAAGTTTCCGTTTCAGTATCTAGTGGTCGGATAATATATCCATCAACTAAATCTGGCTCATCAATTAGATCATCGAGACTACGCTGCATATACACGTCCAACACATCTTCCTTAGTGTACCCGTGCCTTTCTAGGAGTGATGTGAGCTGAGTGTCCGTGCCGTAGGCTACGGTCTCGATCTGCTCACTCACGCCGCCTTGGTCAGTTAGATGTAGCAACTCTTCTTCAGCAGCGACGACGACGCTGCTCATGAACTCCGTTGTTCTTAAACCAGGGTGGATCAGCATTCGCCAAGAGTTTGCATTGCCTTCAATCGTCTCGCTAGCCTCAGGATGAAGCCACACATAAGCGTGGAAATCACCGTCCGAGTCACACCAGAACTTGTGATGAGAAGCTGGGCTATCAAAGATAGTGTGGAAAGTCCCTACAGTCGATTTCCCGGCAGTCCAGTAGTCTGGGAGCGATTGCCACTGCTCTCTACCCAAAAGAAATTCTTTCACTCTGTGAGTGTCCTCGACGCCTTGAAAATCACTCAAAATCAATTTCAATTCGTTATCCCCCCCATGTTGTGAAAAGACGATTCTACACGTGATCGGAAGTGAACCACGGTCCTCTGGAGAGGCAATGCGCGGTAATTTATTTCAGCTCTGCGATCAATGCATCATGTAGACGGACCATAGCCAAGGTATCTAATTCACAGTACGCCAAAAGATCAGTTCTAACCTGCCCAGTATCCGCCACTTCACCACTAGCCATTTTTGCAAACATTGTAATTGCCATGTCACCGTCGCCAATAGGCAACCCCTCGTAACTCAAATCTGGCACAAGTACAGGCAGCACCTTCTTGATAGAATAGCTGCCTTTAAATTTCGGATGGTATACGTGCTCTTTCAAAATTAGCAGTAAATCAACAAGTCGTTCAACGATGGCATTGAGTGCTGGAGCCAAATCTGGATACAATTTCGCCATGGTTTTGATACGTGTCTTCTCAAATGAGCTGTAGACGAATATGGCACCCTCTTCACCCAATGCAGCTATAAGATTTTTAGTTAATTCCCGCTGACAATCATGACTGGCATCGGCAAGGTATTCACAATGTTCTAATTCTCCGTCCACACAGGTCCGCGAATGCAGACTAAATTGAGTAAGAATCTGCTGATGGCAACCGTGACCTTCGTACAATGGCAATGCAGTGGCGACAGTCTCGAAGTCAAGGTAGTAGCACGGCCATGTGATCCCATCTAGCTCTACCTGTAGGCCGTCACTTGCATAGATTTGATTGCTTAACATGCAATTTTTGGCACGGGCCTGTACATCACTAATTTGAATTTCCTCTGGGAAATTTCTCAAATCAATAACGTCCGCATCTGACAGTTTCTTAAGCTTTGTATGATGCAAATTGGGAATATCTAGCACTGTATATTCAATACCTGCACCCAGGCAGCCCGTATCAAAATATTCACAAGAACGGCAGGGTGGACCTAAGTTATGTTCAGGTAGGTCATCCTGAAACAGGTCAGATATTAGTTCTTCTCGTATATTGGCAAACTCTGCAACAATCTCTTTTACTTCAGATGTTTTATCCACCACCTCAAACAATTTGGTCGCGTCATCACCAAAACGATATACCCTGCTCAGAAGTACCAGCGAAGACTTGGTAACTGACAGTCCACATAGTTCTGCAACCATGGTTGTGAACGCCAGGTCTTCCACATACCCTTTGATACTACTCGAGTCTGCAAAACTGGATTTGACTTCAAGTACATGCCAGTCATCATCATCCCGTTTGATTATGTCGGCTTTGGTTACTAATTGATCGAACTGAAATGCAGCTTCAAATAATGCGCCTACGCTTTCATCAGCTATTAGCCCTTGCGTAACAACGACTGCGTTATGACCACCAGTAGGTTTGACCAAAACTCCATCTGGAAACAGATCATGGGCAACTAGACCAACTTGAGTCCCCTGCTCCATCCTAAAACGGTCTGCCTCACTCGGTGGGGATGGTTCTTCCCGCAGTTGAAACCAACTCTTAGCTGGGCACTCTAGCGTGGTAAGCCAATCGTGTTTTGATAGGGTTGATTTCATGGGGTCTCCGATATTGCATTGTACACCACGAATTTTTCTAGCAATGTGCACCAAATATTTCTTTCACACTACATCAAGTGTTTGCTACCTCAATATCAATGGCAGCGGCAAGTAGGGGTTCCGACAATATCACTAGATACTGTAAATATATCCACTGTATGCTTGACCAGTACTATATGAAGCGTAAGATTCTCGTGGCACGCCTTCATACAGGGGCCATAAAGACATCGTTAAGTTTTTGGCAAATATCAACCCGTCTCAAATCCCTTGGCAACGGTATACGACTAACTAAACATTAGGCATCCAACAGTGCACGAATCACCAGATGAAATCGGCTCACTTCAGGAGATGATTGAGAACAGCTATCGTAAAGCAGGAAGCCACTTATTATCAATTCACAAGCCTGAATGGCGGTTAAATGCTATCCAAGTAGCTGAAACCCTTACAGGGGTTTGTGTGTTGAATTTGGCAACCGTAAATAGCAAGGGAGAACCGATTATTGCTCCTGTCGACGGCCTTTTCCTTGGTGGTATTTTCTGGTTTGGTTCATCAGAAGACTCTGTCAGATTCAAACATATTCGTAGTAATCCTAACGTGAGTGCTGCATATACACAGGGTGAGGAAATATCGATCCTGGTACATGGTGCTGCCCATGAAATAAATACAGCATCTGGCAGCTACGAAAGGTTTCACAATTATTGTCGTGAAATATATGGCTCAGAGTACGATAGCTGGGGCTACTGGGGTAATGCTCCATTCGCATGGATAGAGGCTAAGAGATTTTATGCCATCAAAATACAACACGGTCCCAGGGCATAACTGAATTGCCACCAGGACCTATTGATTTCGCTTTTTTATTGTGTGCGTTCTATGAACAATAGATATGCCTGAATATACAACACGAACCTATGCTCCAGCCGATTGGCAAATATATCGAGAAATACGGCTGCGGTCGTTACAGGATTCTCCAGAATAGTCGGTATGATTTTGAAAGGCGCCTAAAGTTAGGAAAAGAGCGTTTTTTGCCCAGGACATTTAGTATCAATACTGGAAGTTATCTCAGAATATCGAAATTTTTCTACAGTCTTGTTAGGCGATCGCGCTATGTACTTCGTTATCAATGGTCAATCAGAATTAAGGTTGCTTGAAGAGAGCAACGCGACTGAACGCTTTGAAGTGGTGAACGCTAAAATGACACTAGATAACGGCACGAGTTTAGATTCATGCTTAATGCTCTAGGGAGACATTTCTAAGTTCCCACAACTTCGCTAAGGACCAACATAGGGCATTGGATGATTTTTTTTCTGGAATGCCTGAGTACTATGGCGGCGCTATCAATGGACCCCTTCGTGCTGTTGGATTTGGCTATAAGCAAAAAGAGACTGATGTACTAATTGCTAGAAACCGAGACAGAAATAGGCCACCACGATTGGCGCTTAACCACATCGAAGCAAATAAAATACTTCCTTTTAGCTTGTCGCTCAACACAGGAAAATTGTCGTTAGACGAATGCGTCACTGAAGTCATTCGACACTTCAACGAACACTAAGCGGCCTACTGGGTAAATCGTCATTCGTTCTGGGTAAATAGGATCGAATAGCGAGTTATCCAAATTGTCGGTAAACTCCTAAATCAAAGCTTTTCTTGGCTTATTAGTGACTAAAATCGCATTTAGAGACGCATATAAGTCGTCGTCAGATTAGCGATCAATATATTGTTAAACGCCTACAGGAAGTCAGCACTATGCATAGAGGAAAATGCCTTTGCGGCGCAGTGAGCTATGAGATTGTTGGCGAACTCACGAGAATGGGGCACTGTCATTGCACTATGTGCCAAAAGGCTCACGGAACTGCTTTTAGTACTTATATAAACGTATCGTGGGAACAGTTTACGTTACTGAGCGGTGACTCTACTATGTCAAGGTACGAGTCCAGTCCTGGAACTACGCGCACCTTCTGCCGCGATTGCGGTTCAGTGTTGCAGTTCATCCGCGATGGAAAACCTCGCTTTGGACTGGCCGCCGGAACGCTCGATACAGACCCCAGTATTAAGCCGACGTACCAAATATGGACCTCGTCCAAGGTGTCATGGCAAGATTTACAGCTAGGAATTGAGAGTCACGAGACGCAACCCGGACAGCGGGGGGGCCATGCCTAATCTGAACAAGGCAATGGCTACTCGCGAGAATTGTGGGACGTTGCGAAAGCTGAGTGTGTTGCACAGAGTAACACTGGAACATTTATCTGCCCATGATTGAGCCACCGATATTGGAACTTTTGGCAGACAGACCAGACCTTGGCTCTGTTAAAGAAAAACTAGCTGGGGGCTTCAGTGATAGCCACGTTTTTCTCATTGAAACTAACAGCGGTCTGAAGGTTTTAAAAATACAAAAAGACCCACGAGAACTCGCTTTCTACAAAGACTTTATCCCGAAATTCCTACCCAATGCTGAATGGCTAATAGCTGTATTCGATTACGGGTATCTGGCCGAGTGGAACTGGCTAACAATGGAACTCATACCAGAGAAGATGCCGAGGGCTCAGTGGAATTTTAACCTCGACGCACTAAATATTCTCAAGCAGCTACATGCAGTTTCTGTCGCTGAAAGCACTTTCGATTGGGCTGATAGTTCATGGACTGAGGAGCAGCATGAGATATCCAAAAAGTATCTTCCAGGCTCTACGAATATTAAGTTAGATAAAATTTATGGCATGTATAAACGGATAGCCACACAAAATGTTGTGCTCTGTTCCGGTGATGCCAATATTCCAAACTGGGTGGTCCGTCCCAATGGACAATTGGTGCTGATAGATTGGCAAATAGTTACAAGAGCCAACAAAGCACTGGATATTGCAGGATGGTTAGCGACGCTGCTCGAATATGAAGATATTGTCGAAGTTGCCAAATTATATCTCGGCGATGCAAAGAACGAGGAGGCAATTACTCTAGCGCGTGAAATAGCAGTTTTCTTTTGCAAACGATGCACCACTAATTTTTGGCGATCTGAAATATCAGAGAAACCTGAACTCTGGCATGATGGAACCCAACGAATGATTAGAGATTTGCCAGATTGGATTGACGCTTTAACAAAAAAATTGGATGTGAATTAGGCTATTACGATGTCGAGCAAGCAACCCGCACTGTTACTGCTGAACGGTTCATCTGGTGTCGGTAAAACAACCATTGCCAAAATGTTAAGCGAAAAAGACGGAGTTGAATGGGTTCATCCCGATGGTTTATGGGGCCCTGGTATGGGTCAGCGTGAGTCAACTTTTAAAGCCATAGAGTTAGCAGTTACAGATTTCCAACAGGCCGACATCGTGGTCATCGATATGCAATTTCGGCATCAGTACATGCTCGATGCACTTGATGAAAATAAAGTGACGGTGGGTAAACAAGTTCTCCTATTCTGCAACACTGCTGACCGACGACTTAGGTTAGAAGAAAGGGGTTTGGAAGTCGATGTCATCGAAACTATAGAGCATTGGGCTCAATGGCTATACAGAGATTCGAAGGATGCAGGTAATGTGATGATCGACACTAGCCTACATGATGCTGGTTATGTGTTTGGTCTGATTCAAGAATGCTTTACAAAATGGAAGTGGCAGTATGGAAACTAGCTTGAGATGACACAAAATGAAGCTGACGTGATTTCAATCGTTGCGTACCAACTCGACTGGAACGATCAATACGAGAAAATTGCGGTGAATATTCGTAATACGGTTGGCAATGGCGTAACCCGAATAGATCACATTGGTTCAACGGCTGTACCGGGATTAGCCGCAAAAGACATCATTGATATCCAACTTACACTAACTGACCTTAAAGATGAGCGCGATGTTTCAGCCCTCCAATCTGCTGGATATATACTACGGCCTAAAGTGACTAATGATCTATTAACTGGATTAGATAGCGATTCAATTGAACTGAAAAAAAGATTCTTTCGTGAGAGTGCTGGCCAACGAAGGGCGAACATCCATATTCGGGAACAAGGTAGACTAAACCAGAATTACCCTCTTCTGTTTCGTGACTACTTACGTTCGGACTGTATCGTCCGGGATGCCTATGATTCAATCAAAAAGGAACTAGCCATTCGATTCGGTAGTGACATGGATGCGTATTACATTATCAAAGACCCCTATATGGATACCGTTTATCAAGCTGCAAAATTGTGGGCACAGCTAAACGACTGGCAGCCCGATGATAAATTCTATTGAGTGAAGAATTCAAAAGAGCTAGATTTTGTAGACAGAATGATTAATCACTTCCAAGATCAACGGCACTAGAGGCGCAGCATGAACAAGACATCTACGCTTCGGCTGAAATTCTCTACACCTCGACGAAGTATGTTCGCCGGCTTGTTCGAGACTTGAATGTGCCGATCAAGGTTTACTTTGCGGGAGTATTCGCCACGGCGCTCAGAGAGCCCAGAGAGGGTTGGGATGTATATATGACTGCATTCCATCTCTGGAGACTGTAATTCCAGCACCAACCACCATGGTACGCACCGTGGACCTAGACGAATGTGAGTGCGTCCTTTTCTAAAGTCAATTCGGTTTCCCCCTAATCGAATGCTCGGCTTGCACCTAATGTTGCGTCCGTGAATTACCTTTAACGCAATTTTCCAACAGGATGAAATATATAGTTTGGAGATAGTCGAAACGCATACAATGGTAATCCCTTACCTCTTCAAGCACGGGTTATGGCAGTTGATTGGATGAGGCACTCGCGCTTCATATCAACTGGCCCAGCTGTTTAGATTACATGTTGCGAATAAATCATGAAGCATGACATTTATGTAGTGACTGGCTCACCCGGTGCAGGGAAAACCACGGCCTTAGAAGCGTTCTTGTCTCAGGAAACTGATTATATTGCCTTTGATATTGATTGGCTTGCGGTGCCTGCTGGGACACTGGCGAACAAAAATATTTTTACTGACTCATCTACATGGAAGCCCTACGGCGCACTATGGTTTGAGGTAATCCATTCAGTACTTAAAAATCACAAGACACCGATATTGTTCACCCCCAATACTCCCCTAGATATCGAACAACATGGCAAACCAGAATGGTGTGGCGATATTAAGTGGCTACTGCTTGACTGCAATGATCAAATACGAAGCCATAGGTTAGCCCAAAGAAATGATTGGAACGACAAGATGATACAGGATGCAATCTCGGACGCTGTAGAGCTAAGGAACATGGTATCCAATGCGCATGACACTGGAACACTAACGCCTGAGCAAGTTGCCACAGAACTATTGGATTGGTTGGTGAAGTAGGTGATTCAAAGATACAACTCACCTTTAAAAAATTTAGTCGAACCCGGGAGGCTGCTCATCCCGACCCACTCGCAAAACCAAAAAAGGTCCCATTCGGGACCTTTTTGGTTTTGGCGGAGAGGGAGGCAGACGCTTCCCTGTCTCACGTTGTCGCATACCAACCTATTTAACCCTTATATAACAATCAGTTAGATCACTTTTACCAATTCTATTGCCTTAATCTGTCGCAATTAATGGCACCTAATGCTATTATTTATGTTGGGTAGGTAAATGGGTAGGTGATATGCCAAAAGTAGCAAAAGAACTAAAAGCGGTCGAAGTTAAGCGATTAATCAAGCCAGGATTGCACGCGGTTGGTGGCGTGTCTGGTCTGCATTTACAGGTAACAAAGACTGGTGCAAGGTCTTGGATTCTAAGAACCAAAGTTGGCGCTAAACGACGGGACATTGGCTTGGGTGGTTATCCTGATGTTCCCCTCGTCCAGGCACGAGAGAAAGCCAGAGCGGCCAAGGAATTGATCCAGCAAGGCATCGACCCAGTGGCTGAAAAAAAGGCCGTTAGAACGGCATTAATTGCAGCACAGGCAACGAACAAAACTTTCGATGAGTGTGCTGAACAGTTCCTGATTAAGAAAACCACCGAATTCAGCAATCCAAAACACGCGGACCAATGGCGAAACACCCTAGCAACGTATGCCAGCCCTGTTATCGGAAAATTAGCCGTTGATGCAGTCGAGTTACCGCATATTCTCAAGATCCTTGAACCATTGTGGCAATCAAAAACCGAAACCGCTACCCGTCTCCGTGGACGGATCGAAGCTGTCCTGGCCTATGCCACCGTTTCGAAGTATCGCAGCGGTGACAATCCAGCCAGGTGGCAAGGCAACCTCGATGCGGTATTGCCCAAACCAGGAAAACTCAAAAAGGTGAAACATCACAAGGCTATACCATGGCAGGAGATTGGCCCATTTGTTCAGTCATTGCGTGAACGTAAAGGCACTGGTGCCAAGGCGCTAGAGTTTACGATACTGACAG
>Ga0222651_1000085_pt1 | contig 68101 bp, 52 predicted proteins | sample AntAcemetagen369_FD_179855 | JGI IMG/M metagenome (GOLD analysis project Ga0222651, IMG submission 179855) | Saline water microbial communities from Ace Lake, Antarctica - #369 | ecosystem: Environmental > Aquatic > Non-marine Saline and Alkaline > Saline | place: Antarctica: Ace Lake...
GCATTTTTACGGAATTCTGGCGAGTAGTTTGTGGATTCCTTTTTTGTCTTCATGTGATGACACACCTCTTATGGTTTTAATCAAATTACTTGAATTTGTGTGTCCGTCAAAGTGTAGCCATTTCATTTCTCTCATTACAGGATGACCGGGCAAAACCCAAAGGTTCGCGAGACCCTCTTGGGTTCGAGTTAATCTGGACGCATTATGGCCGAATGGTTATCGGCAACCTCACCACCGTCACATCATCTCTCAGTAACTTTGCAGTAGCCCTGCTTGGCTTCAAGTGGGCCAACGAGCTATGCGCACACCTTCCAGATGTTGAACGCCAGGCACAGGTAAGAGAAAGCTTTTTGCGCTTTGAGCAACTAACTGGCTATCTCAGGTATCTAGCAGGTGATCGTAGGCTCATGGGTATAACCCGTGTTGCTAAGAGGATGCAGGACACGTCCATTGCAGTTTCATTGGGCATGCATGCTGATCAAAGCATCCTGAGTGATCAAGCCAGCTACGGTATGTGGGGCCTGTATTCATCTGCAATGCGTGATACAGGGCTAGTGCATGGCGAAGAGCGTTCGATAACAGCGCTAGGCGGACCTATTGTAGGGAGAATTGAAGCCAAGCTGGACAAGCAATCAATGTTTGATTTGATCCAAAAAAGCGGCAAGTTGAAAGCAAGCGCACTACAAGAGCATGCCGCCTCGTTCCTCAAGGCCATAGAGAACAAGCCAATACAAAAAAGCCTGGTTGAACTGCTGATGGGCGGGAATGAGCGGAATTTGGTTCAACAAGAGCTCTGGCAACTTACGCGCAAAATGCGGGTTGATGGCGAGCTTAAAGTCGATGTCGCGGACTTCATTGAGAACATCGAAAGCAAGACCAAGAACATGGAACTGAAGGACAGACTGATCGAGATCGAGCAAATCGAACGCTTGCTAGTGGCTACTAACAACCTATTCCATTATTGCCGTCGCAAAGACGGTGAAAACCTTAACGACATAGAGAGTGCGATTAAGGCAAAGAATTACAGTTACTCGCACATCTCTACAACTCAATCATACGCCAAGCTACCACACGCAACCTTGCTAGAAACTATTCGCGCAACTCTTCTGGCAGGCGACAACCGGCAAGCACTGATCGCGATTTTTGATCTAAACAAGCGGGTCATGGAACAACGCGGCGGTGCACCCTGGGTAGAATTAGAATCCAATCAGTGTCTGAGAGTTAGAGTGCCGAGCGAAACTAGCGAGCTACGCACACAAGAACAGCTGGTGCGAGATTGGGACTACGAGTACTTTTTCACTTCTTACTTAAATATCGCCAACCAGGCGCCTGTGTCCTGATGGTTATGGAAGTGGATGTAATTTCCAACAAGCTTAGCGAGCTACTCGATACTCGCGATGTGCGTGCTGCTGCTTTTACCACCTATACGTTTGAACCCGAGTTCTTTGAACTGGAAGTTATTCCATTGCTTCTGAACAGTGATATTGGGTTCTCTAACGACGAGCGCATCAAACAATTCCAAGTAAGAGAAGCATTGCGACTTGCTGCGCTTCCGTTAGAGGTCTTCTATGACCTCAATCTCGCCCGGCTAGAAGCCAGCGTATCACCTAGTATGCAATACCTGTGTCATGGCGTAAGTCATGGTAACAGCGCTTTTCACGCTAAGCTCAACCTGATACTGGTACACGATCCCGAAGAAGACTGTGACAGTTTGTTAGTCGGTGCCGGTTCAAACAACTTATCCAAGGCTGGATGGTGGGACAACATCGAATGTCAGCATTGGGAGGAAGTTGAGGCTAAGGGCGCTTCTAGGCGATTCTTGAATCGACTACTTGAGGATGTTGCCTACCTGAAGAGCCAACAACACCTGCATCCAAGTGACAACGACAATGCGCTGCTTCTTATCGAGACTTTCCTCAATAGCTGCCGGGCGTCCAATAACGCAGATGCTGTCGGCTACTACGGCATAGCCCCGCAGCGAAATCTCAATTTCCAAAGGTTCTTGTCACAACAGCGTCGTTTTCAGAAGACCTACAGTAACTGGACCTTAGAGATCATCTCGCCCTTCTTCGCCGATGATGCCAAGAACATGGAGCACGCATTTTTTTATGAACTCGGAGTAAAAGAAATACATCTCCTGCTACCCAAAGACCAGGAAGATGTGCCTACCTGCCAGAAGGATTATTTTGATCACATAGACGAACAGGAGGATATTCATTGGGCGGAGTGGGGTACAGACCCGGCTAAGCAACTGGGCATCAATGGCGAACTTTTTCGCCGCCTCCACGCAAAGGTTTATCACTTTTACAACAAGGTACAGTCATGGGCCTTCGTCGGTTCAATAAATTTTTCTCATAAAGCCATGTGGGACAATGTTGAGGCTGGCTTTTTTGTAAAGCTGGGCTCAGCCGGACCATTGCTCAAGCCCATTAAAAACACGTCATCCATAGAGGTTTTTCGAGACCCTAAAGAACTGCCGCCTGGGGCTGATGATGACCTCAATGCGGTTAGCCTTCCGCAAATCCATTTAGCCTATGACTGGCTAGAAAAAACGCTTACAGGCGTGACTGAGAAGCACCACAGCTACAAAATAGATCTGCTAACACCTGAGGGTGAGAAAGCCGTCAGCGAATGGAAGGTCACTGGCACACCCTGCACCTTCCGCGGAGAAACTGAAGCGCTCGAGTCCTTACTCGAAAATGGCTCATTGATAAAGGTAAGCGGCTGCTCCGCCAGATCGGGCGAACCCTTCCCCGAATATCGACTGCTATTGCAACAAACTGGTTGGTCACATAAACCGTTAGACTTGCCGGACCTAACGCCGCAGCAAATCCTCACCATCTACTCGGGCATGAGTACCGAACACCGCCAGTTGTTGCTGCTAAACGCGAGTATTCGCAAGCTGATTATTGATGGCACCGCTGGTGAGATAACAGCAATGGATGACGACGTTAGCGTTGAGCAATTCTTTAGTGAGTATGCTGAGATTTTCTATGCTTTCCGTAAGCTCAACCAACAACTTCAGGAGAACTACGAGCTCCAAGACTGGGCACGCATTGACTACTACCTCAGCGGTTCAGGTATGGATAGCCTGCCGGCCCTAATAAAACATATCACTGTCATCAAAGACGACGAAGGAAGCACCCACAACGGAGTAACCGTCTATCTACTCTTGCTTTGCTGCAAAGAAATATTTCAATCTGCCCACTTTCAAAGCCGACCGCACAGCAAGAAACAGCTAGCCACTATTACGCAGGAGCTCAATAAACTGCGTAAGGGCGGTGCACTTGTTCTTGAAGACAACAGCACCAAAAATAGAAGCCGGTTCTTTGATTGGTTTGAAAGTCAGTTCTTCAAGGAGTACAAAAAGAAAGAGCCGGGGGTGAGCGAATGAAACCACTGGATCTCGCTACAGCCCGACGCATTCTGGATTTTTCTGGAGGCGATCCGGCTTTGAAAAACCTGGGTAAACTGCAGATCAAAGGTGCTGTTGCCATACACAATATGCTTGCCGACCCATCTATTGGTATCGGTTATCTGGCTGATGAGGTCGGCATGGGTAAGACCTATGTGGCGCTGGGTGTGGTTGCTCTCATGCGCTACTTCAACCCGGCAATCAGAGTGCTCTACATATGCCCTAGTAATAATGTACAAGACAAGTGGTACAACCGTGAGTACCGGAGCTTCACTCAACATAATGTGACTGTTAATCAATACCGTATTCGAACCTTAGATGGCAAACCCGCCGCGCCGCGCATAAGTTGTCGCAATGTGTCCGAGCTGATTCACAATGCATCATTGGGCTATTACGCCGATTTTTTTGTTGGCATGAACGCCTTCAGCATTAGCCTGAACGACGATGACGAAGCGCAGTGGGGCCGTAAACTTGAGGAGCTGCGAGAGCAGCTGCCAGCTTATAATTTCGACGGGAAATTCAGTAAGAAAAATTTGGTGAAAGACCAGTTTGCACGCGCACTCAACTACGCGTTGCCGACTTTCGATTTGGTCATCATAGATGAAGCGCATAATTTCAAGCACGATTTTGAGAGCAGCGATCGCAACCGCGTGCTATCGGCGGTGCTGGGTTTTCGCGACGACAAGAACTTTATTCCGCGAGTAAAAAAAGCGCTGCTATTATCCGCGACGCCATTTGACCGAAATCTCGGTCAAATGCGCAACCAACTTAATCTGGTGGGGAAAGGTCATCTGCTTCCAGACAACATCGATGATGATGAATCTGAGGTTAGGCGCCATCTGTCCCGGTTTTTAGTGCGAAGATTGAACGAGTTGACTATTGCCGGCAAGCCGCACACGCGCAACATGTACAGGCGAGAATGGCGCAGCGGAGTAAAAGCGGAGATAGGGCTCTTAACTGATGAGCAAAAGCTGGTCACGGCACTGGTACAAAAGAAAGTCGGTGAAATGCTCGATAAGAAGGGCGGCAACCCCTCGTTTCAAACCGGACTTCTCGCTTCCTTTGAAAGCTACGCTGAGACAACGAAGTCTGATCCAGTTGAATTCGATGGCGACAAATCTGAAAATAAAACTCCCGACGCTCGTGACCGTCATGTCATTGGACAAATTGTTGATAGCTACACCCGTTCAAACCTGGGGCGCACGCTACCCCATCCGAAGATGGATGTGGTTACCGCACAGGTGGCTAACGACGCTTTTGAAGCGAATCGTAAACAAATAGTCTTCGTGCGACGGGTAAAAAGCGTTAAGGAGCTTAAATATAAGCTTGATGATCACTACAACAACTGGCTTGTTGCCTATATCCGTAGCGAACTTCGGCAGTACCAAACCGCGTTAGTGGCAATGAATAATGTTATTACTACTTATATGGAATCCAGCCGCGAGCGAGATGACGACATCTCAGGCGGAGATTTTCAGGCCGGGGCTACTGGCGATGCTGAAGACACGCAGCAAGCCAAGAATGACAATTTGTTCACCTGGTTTTTCCGTGGCTCGCCGACCACCTCGGCACAGTCGCTGTTAACCGATGGCCGCAATGAATACACCACTCCAGAGGCAATGCGTAAGGGACTTGGCGCTAAGAATCAGGTCATATCGTCATTGCTGGAAATCAATTGGGCTGCAGAATTTTGCCGGCTACTGAACGAAGATCTCGAATCTATCCTGCAAGTCCATGCTGAGGACATCGCTCAACGTGCCGTAAGTTACACAACTGGTGCGTTGCAAAATGATTTGCTGGAAGTGTTTAGTGCCTGCCAGCTAGGATTTATGGATTGGCTAGGTCACTCGCGCAATCTACCAGCACTAAACACACTGATCGACCATCTGTCTCCAAACACTGATGCCATTCGAGATGTCCCAATTAGTCCAGTTCAAGTCGCTGAGAATCTACAAACCATAACCCTGTTCGACGCAATGGCCACAGCCGGCCTTCAGCCAAGCCTGTTTCCTTATCTAGGCAATTTATTGCAGGCTGTTCTTGGAGGAGAGAAACCTAATCTACATAGCTTACAAAAGCTGGATACCCATCTGTCGACGGTGTCGGTGCTACTGCGTACAGGACACGGCGCGATCGATCTGTACCTTGCCAGGCTCAAACTTGGCAGCGCGAACCTAACCTCGGCAACCAGAACCCAATGGGTGATGCTATTCGTTGAGTCACTAAAACAGCAGTCACGCTCTAGTGCGTTCTCTACCTACAACGAGTTGGCCAACCTGGCCGAACAACTCGATCTGGTGATAAAGACAAACCTGCCTGACGTCTATGACAAAACTGCAGAGGAATTACGTACTTATCTCAGCCATATGCTCAACCCGGTAACACCCATTATCGGTGCTAGTGGGCAAACCGTTGGTAATCGCTCTGCGCAGGCCCGAAAGTTTCGTATGCCTGGCTATCCTCTGGTGTTGATCAGCACAGACGTTTTTCAGGAAGGTGAAGATTTGCATACTTTTTGTGACAGTGTGATTCACTACGGGTTGTCGGGCTCACCGGTCAGCATCGAGCAGAAGACCGGTCGCGTAGATAGAGTCGCGTCTCACGCCCAGAGACGCCTCATCAATATCGAGGCCCCCGGCGATCTCACTGACGACAAGTTCATACAGATGACGTTTCCCTTTGTCAGAGAGAGTATTGAGCTTCTGCAGGTTCGTAAACTGTGCACCAATATCAATCAATTCATTGCCAGCCTGCATGAAATTGGTACCAGCGAGACCCTCGCCGATGATAACAATGATTTGCATGCGGCTATGCAAGATCGCTCGGACATTCCACCTCAGATCATGGACCGTCTCCAGTCGCCTTATGTACCAAAAGTTAACAATCGATCGAAAGAGAACAACCAAGAGCAGATCGTGATTAAACAAGCCGCTGAATCGTCATCGATAATTGCGCACATTAATTCTTTGTTAAAAAAGAAATTTGGCAGTGATGTTTTAACGGATGAATTTGGCAACTTGTCTGACACAAGGAAAAACCTGAACGTAACCTTGCGCGCTGCACGTGCTAGTGGCGTGATGTTGTTGGCAGCCAAAATGACAGATGAAGCATTATCAACCTATGCCATGCAGAGAACCACCTTCTTGAATCTGATGATGGAGAAATCCTGGCAGAGCTTCAGACGTATTTCGGCTGTCGAAACAGCCCATAGAACCTTTCAACTCTACAGCGATGCCGAAATGCTGATCGGCGATGAGCACAGCACCACAAGTAGCGAAATTGATAAATTCTTCGAGCGCTTCACCGACGCACATAACCCTACGAGTTATTTGAAGCCAACTTCACCAAAAATCCTGAAACTCTGGCGTCAGTCCAACAACAAGCGCCCCAAGGATTTTGGTCAGCTAGCGGCAAAGCTGAGCTGTCGCGAACGCAAGGCCTGTTTAGAGGTGGAAGTACGATTAGGCGAACAATCAGTCCAACGCCGACATAAATTAGAAATATTTGAAGCAGAGGGTCGCTGTGTATTCCTGGCTACTGCGGCATCAGCGGATAAAGTCGCGCAGCTCAGCTTAGATCAGATCATCAAATTCACCTGGCAGCGAAACGCCTTGATCGATGTTGTCGAGTTCATGCTCAATGATAAAGCTGAGATCGTCGGTCGGGCAGTGCACCCCATTGAAGGTATGACTCTACAGGAGTTCCTCTATTGCACCTATACGCTAGCCACTAGCACAGATAGGCTTGAGTACCTTTTGCAGGAACCTGATTTACATTGAGGAATCAGAACGACCAATGAGGGCAGCCAATGAGAGCTATCAGTAAAGTCAAAGTCACCCTCGGCCTAAAGGCAGATGGTCCCCTGCCCTAGACAGTTAAAAATACGTTAGTCGTAACTGCTACTGATATCTCCTTCACCACCCGCCTGATTCAGTATTTGGCCTGTATCGATCTCGGCAATCACCATGGCGCTTTCTACCACGCCTCATACGCTGCCGATCCTTTCTCTATTGCACGCACGTTGTTGCAGTGGCGTGATCAGTGGTACCTCGCTGGATGGCATGGCGAATGCGATGCAGCGTCGCCTGCCCGCTTATTGGATATGAGTGCAATTGAGGCTAGCGCTAAACATGAGGTGGATGAAAGGTGCGTTTATTCGCGATAGTTGATTTCCAAATTACTCAAATTTGGTGTTCCGCCGCTAGAAAAATCTCAAAATAGCGCGATTTGATAAGCCCTACCCCATGAGAAAAGTTAACTTGGCAGTACCTCTAGGAGACCCAGTGACCGCAGGTCGACAGCCACTATTCCGATACTAACGCCCGGATCTCTTTTCTCGATTCTGGCGAGCGTCGGGCGATTTGCTGCCGATCTAGCGGCGTAAATGCGACTCGATGACTTCTTTATAACTATTCGACTCAACATCATCCAGCGGGAATATCGGCCGCCGCACATTCCTAAAATTCAGCTGATCATAATCCGATGTACACACCCCAACACCTGCACATTCCACAATCTTCTTAGCAATGGCGCTATAGGCCGCTCGATAATGGATACGGCTCTTCAACATCAAATAAGTTTTAGCCAGTGGGTCGATGCCTAAACTTGAGAAACAACCCAGGTCATAGGGTTCGACATGTTGAGAAATGACGATAATCTGCACCTTGCCCGTATCCAGTACAACCGTTGTGCCCATATTCATCATTGAACCGGTGCTCATCGGCCCCTTTACGGTGAAACGCCCATCCGAAATTATTTTAACGTTGCCGGTTACCGTTAACGGTTTGGATTGAACCTCCAGAGCGTCCATGTGAAATTTGGCGCCCAGCGTGACGGTTATTTTATTACCCACACCAGCCACGACCATGGCTTCTACCGCCTCAGGGTCATAGATGCCAAACGCGGCCACATCCTCTAGCCCCTGGTTCAATATCTCACTTAAGACTTCGGTGGTGTCCATGGTGCCACCCGAGGCGGTATTGTCATAATGATCTAAAAGAATGACTGGACCATTACCGGGCTTTTTCGCGGCAGCCTGACCTGCCTTGATAGACACGTCGAGAGGCACTGGCTCGTACACAAACTTCTTGCGCTCGGTCCAGGCCATTTCAAGTAACTCATCGACAATGGCTTGCGCCCTGGCTTCATCGTTATCTGTGATGACCACAACACTCAAACCCGCGTTGACAATATCCGCATGGGGAAACCCAGTAAACAAGCTCACCAGAAGCGCACCGTCTTGCTCCAGTTCGACGCACCGCGCTTGCAATTGTTTATTGGGGAAGTCATCTGTGCCCTGTCGCATGACGTGGGGCAGCATTCTGGCACTGCCGGACACCATCACTGGCGTGACGTCACCGGCGAGGGAATCAAACAGCACCTTGCCTGCCCTCACGCCTGTCTCGTACATATCGATATGAGGGTAGGTATGAAAGCCTGCGATTACTGTCGTATTTTCAACCATCTTCGGATAAAGATTGGTATGCATATCAAGTCCGAGAGCAATAGGAATGCCTGGGCATTCTTCTCGAAGCCGTTTTAGTAGTGCGCCTTCGCCATCTTCAATGGATTGCGTCACCATGGCACCGTGCAGTTCTAGCAGAATCGCATCACAGCCTTTTGCGTCTGCACAAATCGTATCGGTAATGTACTGGTAGGCTTCCTCTGAAACAGGCCCAGAAGGCGGAGCGCCTGCCGCAATAGATGTTTTTACTGTCGCACCAGCCTGCTCGGCGGCATCTAACAATCCTGCCATTGTCGTGCCGGTGCCACGAATCATGTTGAGCGCAGCCTCACCTTCTAGGGGTTGAATGCCTCCACCAAATCGGTTGATGTCTGTGGGCACGGGCGAAAAGGTATTGGTTTCATGACTCATCATTGCCAACAGCACTTTCATATTGAAACTCCTTACCGTCAAACCCTGAGTTTCGCATGTTCTGTGCCCGTCGCCGAGCAACGCATTCCAGCCAAGAGGTTAGCGGGTTACTTTTTTGAAATGCCCTTAACAATAGGCTGTCCTAAGCATACGGCCCCCCAAAAAAACATGTTAAGCTAATTTCACCTGATCAGATCGGATATGCGCCACGCCGTAACCTACCTGACAAAAACCCCAGGGAGCGATATGTAAGTGAAATATCCGGTTTTTTGGTCATTGTTAATCGGTGCATTGGCGGCGACTATGATCGTCGCCTATCAGCTGAGCCAGACTCCTAAAAACACAGGTGATAGCGTTTCTGCATCGCCTGGTGCTAACCTCGAAAAGCAACCAAACCCCACCTTAGTCTTAAATAGAACACCAATCACAAAAAAATATTGAAACGAGCACCCCGCAACCCTCTGTCCTCGTCGCTATGCGCGAACGCTTCGATGATGGTTACGACCCTATGATGATCTTTAGCGCCGATGATTTTTCCGACGCGGAAATTGCTGCATACAACGAACTGCAGGTCATCCCGTTCAATCCAATAGACACCCGCCTTTGCCTAGAAGAAATAAACGAATGGAGCTTGGACAGTAAAAGTTGCACAAATACACGACTACACGCTCCTCACACTTACGAAAGCTTTGAGGACACGATGCGACCGCTGCAATGATCTTAGGCAAACGAATTCGAGACGAAGAGAGGAAATTGGCGCTACACCTTCGCGCTGCCGCACTGTCAGGCAAACCAGGCCCTTTGCTCTTTCTGGCGGATTATCGCAGAACTAAAAAGTAGCGAAGAAGGCAGACAGAACTTGCCCGTGCAGAGGGCCGCGAAGTGAACCCAGACAACATCCGTTATTCAAATCAGCTAGTAACGCCTAATGGCGGCACGTAAATTGGCGTCGGGATACTCGAACAGAAAACTCTAACCGCTGACGCCTTCAGCTAAATATCCCGTATACCAAGATACTCATTAGAAAACGCTCGTAGAATCTTTTCCTTATCCTCACGAGAACCCCAAACACCTACAACCAGATAACGACTATTGATCGCTTTAGCCGCAGAAGTTCCCCGCCCCACTGCGCTCCGACTTCTCGCAGTTTCATTTCTTTCCACCATTCTGGATCTTCAGTTAGCAAATAGGCGGCTCTCCATCGCAGCGCTCGACCCTAACCGAAACTGATTTGAAAGCGGGGGTATGACTACGCGGATCACTCAGCCGGGTCGTGAGAACGTTAGCTTCAGGATAGTAAGCAGCCACACAGTGCCTGGGCAGCGGGCTAATTTTGACTTCTAACCGCTCCATGACACCGGCACTTGAAGTCACTGTCACGAGCCCGCCACTATTGATACCCAGCTCAAGGCTATCCTGCTGATTCATGTGTAGTATCCAGCGATGCTGAACATCTCGATAGGTATCAGCCATCTCATAGATAATGGAATTAAACTGGCCTTCACTGCGAATGGTCATGAGTGTGTAGTCATCGCTCTTTGACCCCCCGCTTAAACTCGACGGCGTTGTCACCAGCTTGGCTTTACCGGCGAGTGTATTGAAGGTGGGCGAATGTTTGATGCGGCCTTCGATATGAAACTCAGCACCAGATTCATCCAGTGCCTTTATGGCTTCCATCCCAGGAATGATTCGCGATATTGCCGACCGAATGTTGCGGTGGCTTTTGAACGCTTGAAAATCAATCGGCGAAGGGTCGAACAGCGCGGTCGCAAGATCACTCAAGATGGCGACTTCCGAGCGCACCGTGGCGATCCGTTCAATGCCGCCGTCGCTCAAGCGGACAAAGTTGAACATCGATTCCTGGGTGGTCGGCTCCGGTTCTTCATCACGAGCACAGACGGGCAAGATCAAGCTCTCGCTGTTGTCCGTACCCGTAACATGACCGCGATTCAACGTCGTTGTCAGCGCCAGTTTAAAATCAACACGGTCAAAGGCGGCTATCGCCCATTTAGTATCCGGAGTTGCCTCAAGCAAATTACCACCCATGAACACGGCACATTTCATGTTGCCGGCGTGTGCGGCCTCAAGCGACGCAAGCGTGTGCAAGCCTGGTTTTTTCGGCAGCTCAATGCCAAATTCCGCTTCAATACTCGCGAGAACGTCCTTTGCCAAAACTGGCTTGACCCCAATGGTGCCAATCCCTTGGACGTTACTATGACCTCGCAGCGGCAGAAGGCCAGCGCCTGGCTTACCAACCATGCCTCGCAGCAACGCCAGATTGCTGATCCACTCGACGTTGTCAACACCATGCTGATGGTGCGTCATGCCCATCCCCCAGGCAAAGATAACGTTCTTAGCCTCGGCATAGGCTTTTGTAGCAGCGCTGATCTCATCGAAAGGAACCTGACAAGCAGCCATCAAATCTTCCCAACTCAGGGCATCTATTTGACCACCTAGATCATCCACCCCTTCACAATATTGTTGTAGGTAGTTTGTGTCGCAGCTGCCACTTTCAAGCAGCCCCTTTGCGATCGCCTGAAATAGTGCGATATCTTCGCCAATCTTAGGCTGCAAATAGATATCAGCGATATCGTCACCGCCTTTTAACATCGACGTCATCATCTTCGGTGCGGCGAACCGGAGCAGGCCGGCCTCACGCATCGGGTTGATCACAATAACCTTGCCACCGCGACGCTTAAGCTGAATGAGCTTGTGCATCAGTCGCGGGTGATTGGAAGCTGGATTTGCACCAATCAGAAAGAACAGATCGGCTCGGTCGATGTCTTCTAATTTTACCGTCGAGGTACCCGTACCAATGGTATTTTTGAGCCCTTCCCCGGTAGCTTGATGGCAGTAGAAAGAGCAGTTGCTGATATTGTTTGTGCCATAAAGCCTGGCAATCAGCTGCAGTAAAAACCCGGCTTCATTGGACGAGCGTCCAGAACTGTAAAAGAAACTCTGGTCAGGTGTTATTGCGCCTAACTTTTTCGCCGCATGCTGAATGGCCCAACCCCAATCCACAGGCTTAAAGTAGTTGGAATCCGCTGCTTTATATATCGGCTGACCTAAGCGCCCCAGATGCTCAAGTTGGTGACCGTCTAAGTCTTTTAGTTCACTGATGGGGTGCTGAAAGATTTCGGCGGGTATCGGCGGCTGAATATCCGTTGACTGAGCCTGCAGGCTTTTATTGCAGACCGATGGGAACTCACCCATCTCGTTCGTCATACCACCTTTTTGCCCACCCATACCGAGCCCACAGGCTTTACAGGCGTTTTTCGCAGCCAATGCCTTGGTGGCGTCGAGCAACCCAATACGCGCGGCTGTTTGCAACGTATACATGACCTTCTTTGCTCCACCGCCAATCGTTTGCGACATCAGCCCTCCATCTCCGGCAACAAGCTTGTTCTAGTGATCTAGCCGCTTAGCGGCTCTTTAATATCATCTTGGCCGCGTTCCGACCTGGGGCACCGGTAACGCCACCACCGGGATGGGCACCGGAACCGCACAGAAACAACCCTCCAATGGGTGTTGCATATTGAGCGGCATCGGGATGTGGTCTGGCACTGAATAGTTGATCCGGTTCGAGCCTGCCATGGCAGATATCCCCACGCGTCATGCCAAAAATGCGTTCAATGTCTAGCGGCGTCAAGACCTGATGGGCGACCAGGATGTCGCGAATGTTGGGTATCAGTGTTTCTACATGATCAATGATCTGCTGGAATACAGGCTCGCGTTCGTCATCCCAGCTCCTACCCTCTGCCAAATCATAGGGCATGTATTTACACAGTAGGCTCATAACATGTGTGCCTGGCTTATCGGTGAGGCTATCGTCGAAGGTACTTGGGATTAGCGCCTCAATGATGGGCGGGTTCGCCGGGCGCCCCTGGCGGGCTGCCTGGTAGGCCTGCTCAATTTGCTCTTTGCTTTCAACAAACATCATGCTGCTGCGATGATGATCACCAACCGAGGTTCCAGGTAGCGCGGCAAAGTCGGGTAGCCCGCTCAAAGCCAAGTTAATTCTCAGTGAGGCAGATTCCTGCCGAAACTGTTCAATATCGCGGGCAAATGAATCTGGCAAATGTTCGCGGCCTACCAACTTCAAAAAGGTGCGGTTTGGATCGGTATTGGCAGCGATGATTGGGGCATGCATTGTTTCACCGTTGCTGAGTTGCACGCCAGTTGCCTTACCCCCCTCAATGATAATCCGCTCCACAGCCGCATCGGTTTTGATCTCAACACCCTTGTCGCGGGCCGAAGCTGCCATAGCTTGGGTGATCGTGCCCATACCGCCTTTAACAATCCCCCAGGCGCCTTTAACGCCTGCAACCTCACCCACAGCATGGTGAAGCATCGATAGGCTAGCACCAGGTTGATGCAGTGAGGCGTAATTGCCAGGGGTAATTCCCGACGCAATCATGGCTTTCACCATGGGGGAGTCGAACCAGCGTTCGATTATGGTATCTGGTGGTCCAAGGAAAAACTGCAAGAACCGGTGGCGTTCATCAGCACTGAGCTTTTTTAGGTCAATGCCGAGTTTGACGCTATCTATCAAATCACTGATGCCGCCACCGGAGAGTTTAGGCGGCGGCTTAAGCCATTGCGATGCAATCACACCACCCACCTTATCAACGATTGCGTGGAATTGATCGAGGCTATCGAAATCGGAATTTGAGAACTTGGCTATTTGCGCACGGTCATGCGCCTCGTCGCCATTCAGCGACAAAAAGTCGCCGCGAGTGTTGACGTAAAAACTATTATCAACCGTCCAGACTTCATAACCATAATCTTTTAGGTGCAGCTCTTCGATCACTTCATTGCGCAACAGACTCACCATGTAAGACGCAAGAGAATTGCGAAAGCCAGGATGGAACTCTTCTGTAACCGCAGCGCCACCGACGACAGAACGCCGTTCCAGCACACATACTCGCAGCCCCCCCATGGCAAGATAATTCGCGGCGGTCAGGCCGTTGTGGCCCGCCCCAATCACGATCGCATCATAGGTCTGAGTCATGCGCTGCTCCGCTTCGATAACCAGCGATACAAAAAGAAAGATCCCGCCATGCCAGTGACCAAAATCATAATGGTCAACTTGTCCCGATGGAGCGTTTCTGGCACCCAGATGGCCTGGCTCTCAAACCAGTACAGCAGGTACATAGCAGCTACCCAGGGCCCAAAGGCCAAGGCCTTAATCGCGGCTTGCAACATAGATTGTTTCATAGCTGTTATTCTATTCAGCAATTGACCTATCCTCACCCGTGCCTACAGGATCAAACAATAATAGCGCTTTCCTATAGGCAAAGTTGAAACGCGGCGGTCCAGTGTGAGACTTTGATAAGGTCAGCAAAGACTAATGGGCCAATATCCCTAATGAGCGACCTCATACAGACCTTCACTCGGCACCCGCTTCTCAACGCTTGGCGGCTGTTTTGGATAGTGGCGATTCCGATGAGCCTGGCGATGATCTGGGAAATGACTCAGCTCGATATGTCGACCCCACAGGCAGTCTCCCACATGATTGGCTATTCAGTGCGCTGGTCAATTCCCTTTATTTATCTTGTGATGGCCGCGTCCGCCATGCCTAAACTCTTTCCCGGTGACGTGACTCGATGGTGGGGGCGCAACCGCAAGTACTTTGGCTTATGCTTTGCTGCGGCCATGGCCTGGCAAGCAGCCTTTATTTTTATCATCTCGAATAACTTCCGCGACTACTACTTTGAAGAAGTGTATGTGTTGCGAGACGAAATAGAAGGTAGCGTCGGCTACATCTTTCTCGTTTTTATGGTGCTGACATCATTCCAATTCGGCCGCAAGTTAATCAGCCATGCGCAGTGGAAGGTCTTACACACCCTGGGGATACATTTTTTGTGGGCCTATCCATTCGCCGTCTACTGGTGGAACCTTTATTACTACGGAGACCCACGTTGGTTTGACTATCTGCTTTATTGGGCAGGGTTTTTCGTGTTTGCTGCTCGCATCGCCGCCTGGGGGCAAAAGCGCAGCAAACAGCACGTCGATACGACCAGCATGCCAAATAAGATACTGGGCAGTCTAACAATCGCCATTGCCCTCATCATGTCAGCGAGTGGCGGTTACTGGCAGGATCCGCTGACAACATTTATGACACAACCGGCCTGGTCCGAGGCTCTGGTTCTCTGGCTGCCGTTCTGGCCTTTTGAACCTTTCTTTCCACTCGCGATCTTAGCTTTCGGCACCTGGCTTTTCTCCTACCATCCACACGAGCTGAAAAAGGCTATCTTGGCGGATACACAGATATGAAAACGCCCAACACCGACACGACACTGCGCCGATGAATGCTCGAACGAAATCGACTATCACCCTGATCATGTCCTGCCCAGATACCACTGGCATCGTTGCCACCGTAGCGAGCTACATCGCCAAACACGGCGGTTCGTTAATGGAATCCAATCACTATAGCGACGCCAGCGAGCGCTGGTTTTTCATGCGCAACGTGATAGACACCCAAACGATGACGATTGATGTGGACGCGTTTCGCGCCGGTTTTGCTCCCATCGCAGAGCGGCTCCAGATGGAATGGTACTTAAGCGACAGCCGGGTGAGGCAGAAGGTCGTTATCATGGCGAGCAAATCTTCTCACTGCTTGAATGATCTGCTGCATCGCTGGAAGGCGTCTGAGCTAGCTTGTGATATCCCATGCGTGATTTCGAATCATGAAAATCTACGCAGCATGGTGGAGTGGCATGGCATCCCTTTCCATTACGTACCAGTACCCAAGTCTGATAAAACCGAGGCATTCGCCAAAACCGCAGAGATCATAAACAGGCACAATGCTGACTGTATTGTACTGGCGCGCTATATGCAGATTCTGCCACCTGATATATGTAAACTTTATAAGGGTCAGGTTATCAATATCCACCACAGTTTTTTGCCCAGCTTTATCGGCGCAGATCCTTATCAAAAAGCCTATGACCGGGGCGTGAAGCTGATTGGTGCAACGTCACATTACGTGACTGAAGATCTAGATGAAGGTCCGATCATCGAACAAGATGTCATTCGAGTCAGTCATTCTTGCGACAAACAAGAACTGGCACGTTTGGGGCGCGACGTCGAACGAGCCGTGCTATCGAGGGGACTCATGTACCATTTGCAGGACCGAGTTATCATTCATGGCAATAAGACCGTGGTATTCATTTAGCTCTAGGCCTGCGCCTTAGCTAGACCTTTTTTGGTTGGTCTTTTCTGAATTGCGCGGGGGTTTTACCGCACAGGCGTTTAAACGCCGAGTAGAACGCCGAATTGGAATTGAATCCAACTTCAAAGGCGACGGTTAAAATTGCCTGAGGTTGATTGGTTTGATCAGCCAAAATATTTTTTGCTTCCTGGATGCGGTACTCGTTGAGGTAATCGAAAAAGCTCACCCCAAAGCCTGCATTGATCACCTGAGAAAGGTGATTCACCGGACACTTCACCAGAGTCGAAAGTACCGGCAAGGTCAGACTCGGATTCATGTATGCCTTCTCTTCGATCATGAGGTGAGTCAACTGATCCTTATAGTGCTTAAGCAAGTCCTCACTCAAACCAGATTTCGCATACTTCTGATTCGAGCTATCAACAAGTGCCATTGGCTCGCGGTAATAATCCGCGATATGAATCGCCAGATCACCGTGCAAAGTGACAAATTCAGCTCCATGGAGAACGTCTTCTTCTTCGCCGGTTCCCGTTAAACTGAACGCGCGATATTGAAATGCAATGGAATCCGTACCCTTGGTGACCTGCCCGGTCAACTCATAGTGGTTCTGATCGTTACTAAAGAAATCTGATAGGTAGGTAACAAGCTCTTGCTTTGGACTTTGCTCCTGAGACGACACATCAACATAGATGCCTTCTGGCGCAAAGTGCTCAGCGACGTAACTAGCATCATGGTCATTCCAAGCTTCAAAATAGCTGTTGACGAAGTCTTTTTCACGCATCATTTAGCTCCTATGTCCCAAGAGAAGACCAAAGCGCTCATCGATTGTCAAGGGTGCTGCGATAAGTTGTTAAAAGTCAGCTGGAGGGGTTAGCTTTGCACGTTTTGGCGCCCAAAATGGTGCATCTTGGGTATGACATTGCTCCACTTTGGTGTGTTGGCGCAGCTCTCTTTCGTAGTGGATTTCGGCCCAAAGCTCGCCATCAAGATACTCAGTTTCGACCATCGCTAGCGCCAGGTTCGCCTTCACCACGGGCGACCACATGGCAGAGGTCACATAGCCAATTTCCTTATGGCAACGCTCACTGCTGTAAATGAACGAACCTTCGGCGCCTTTGTTACCATCAACATCCAACTTAACGAGGGTAAATTTGGGTCCCGTTTTCGATTCTGCTAACAACGCTGCTCGGCCATTAAAGTGTGGTTTTTTGAAGTCGACCAGCCACGCCAAATTCAGCTCAAATGGCGTTTGATCGTGGCGATAATTCACGGTTTTCAGGGCTTCATTAAACTCATATCCAGGCATGATGAAACCCGCCTCGAGACGCAACATATTCGTTGCCTCTTCGCCGTAGGGGTGAATGCCATAGTCTTCTCCTGCCGCGTAGAGTGCATCCCAAAGCATCAATGCTGACTCAGCATCTAGCCAAAGCTCGTAGCCCAGATCACCACTGAAACCTGTACGAGACACCATTAGCTTGGCGCCATTGAGGTCGAAATACTGAATCGTAAAGGGTTTGGCATTTTCAATACCCGTCAAACCTAATTTTTTCAGAACCGCGCAGGAGGTTGGACCTTGCAAGGACAATCCTGCCAGGTCGTCGCTGCGATCACGGATATCGACATCCGTAAAACCAATACAGCACTTCTTTAACCATGCTGTACACGGACTCCCGCAGGTCAACATGAATTGATCCTCAGCCAACTTGAAGATCGTGCCATCGTCGATCACGCGGCCTTCATCATTGCACCAGAGCACGTAGCTCACTCGGTTGAGTTTCATCTTTTTAACATCCCGGGTGACCATGCGATTAAGCATCGCCTCAGCATTAGCACCACTGATGATGTATTTTTGCATGGGGCAGATATCGTAGGTCCCGCAGGTATTTCGAACGCAGAAATACTCAAACTCGGCTTCAAAGTAGTACTCAGCAAACTTGTAGCCATTCCAGGAAGACCAGGCTTCTCGGATATTCAATTCATCGAGTCGAGGCTGGAAGTGGCTCGGCAGTGATCTTTCAGCGCTTAGATCCCACTTACTCATCGTAACAATCATCCTCAGGTACGGTATTAGCCAAACGCAGGTCCATCAGAATTTCTCGTGCCGCATTCGCACCGCAACAGGAAGACACACCGCCGCCAGGATGCGTAGACGATCCACACATGTACATATTGCCTATCGGCATGCGGTACTGGGCGTAACCCGGGAACGGACGATTGAACAACAGTTGATCAATGGTCAGTTCACCCTGGAAAATATTACCTTCCGTGAGACCTACTTCGTTTTCAATCTCCTGCGGCGTGCGGACTTCCATATGCACAATCAAGTCCTTGAAGCCCGGCGCGTACTGCTCAATTCGATTGACCACTGTCTCGCCAAACTTGTCACGCTTCTCCGTAGTCCATGGACCATCTGCCAACTCGTGCGGTGCATACTGGACAAAATTGGACATCCAGTGCTTACCTGGCGGAGCGACTGTTGGATCCCAGGCTGAGGGGATTACCGATTCTATGAAAGGCGTTTCCGACCAGGTGCCGCGCTTCCACGCATCGTAGGCGCGCTCCATGTTTTCCATCGACCCTGTGAATGCCTGACCACCTCGGTTGACGTAAGGGTTATCTGGCACGTTGGTGAACTTAGGCAAGCCGTCCAGCGCGATATTGACCTTACCGGAGGAACCACGGATTTTAAAATTCTCTGCTTTCTCAAAGATCCCAGCTGGCAAATCTTTCCTGTCCATAATTTTCGTAAAGGTGCGGCGTGCATCCAAATTCGACACAACAATACCAGCGCGAATTTCTTCGCCGCTCTCCAGCACGACGCCAACGGCTTTACCTCTTTCCACAAGCACCTGTTCAACGCCCGCGTTGGTTCGAATTGCGCCACCGTAAGACTTACAGGCAGATGCCAATGCGTTAGAAATGGCACCCATGCCGCCACGCGCTAAACCCCAGGCACCGATGTTGCCATCCACATCACCCATCACGTGGTGCAACAGAATGTAAGACGATCCGGGCGATTGCACTCCGAGTGCAGTGCCAATGATTCCAGCGCCAGCCATCGAAGATTTTACGATGTCGGTTTCAAAGTACTCATCAAGAAAATCTGATGCGCTCAATGTGAAGAATCGAATGTACTCGTAGAGTTCTTTCTCACCAAGCGACCAAAATTCTTTGGCCAGAAACAAGAGTTCACTGATATCACGGATTTTGAAACTGGTAGGGTCCGGCGGCGTCCTCAGCAGCGTCTTGCGAATCACCTGAGAGTATCGAGTCAGGTCTGTCTCTAGCCGGAACATGGCGTCAGCGTCATGCCGGGAGTGACGCTTGAGCTCGTTATACGCCGCTTCTTCACCGCGGTAAGACATTAAGGTGTTACCGTCGTTATCGAAATTGACGGTTCCCAGATACGGTACGATCACGAGACCGTGCCGAGTCAACTCCAAATCACGGTGAAGTGATTGGCGCATCATGCTGCACACGTAAGAGCAGCTTGAGTAAAACCAGCCGTCGTGCATTTCGCGAGTAACAGCGGCACCGCCAATGTAGTCATTCTTTTCGACGACCAGTACATCGAGACCAGCCTTTGCAAGATAGGCGGCGTTCGTTAAGCCGTTGTGGCCTGCGCCGATAACAATGGCATCATATTTCTTCACGACAGAATCTCCCTGGCCGCATTGTGGCCGGGCATGCCCGTCAAATCACCCGCCGGGTGCGTACCTGCTCCGCACAGATACAAACCGCTGATGGGCGCCTTGTACTGGGCAGCACCATGCGTGGGACGCATCATGATGGCTTGGTCTAAGGCGAAATCACCATGGTGCCAATGGCCACCACTAACGCCATATTGTTGCTCTAGATCTAGCGGAGTCAGCAGCTGACTGGCAATTATCTCGTCACGGAACCCGGGTGCCTTTGCTTCAAGTAACGCGAGCGTCTTTTCTAACAATTTCGAGCGCGCGGCGCTATCCCAGGATTCTTGCTGATCATAGGGTGTGTACATAATATTGACGGACACAACGTGCTGGCCATCGGGGGCGAGACTGGCGTTATGTAGACTGGGCACGGTGATCTCAAGCACGGGGGTCTCTGGCACGCCACCATACTTTGCATCGTCAAAGGCCCACTCTATGGTTTCAAGATCCGGCGCGATGATCATTCGCCCGGTAGGTTCTGCAACGCCGGTAAAGCTGGGTAACTTTGCGACGGCTATGCTCAACTTGGACACAAGACCCCGATCCCGCAGCCGATCGATGCGGTTCGTAAATTCAACTTCCAAATATTCGGCACCAACGAGCTTTAAAAATGTTGTCTTCGGATCTGCAGATGAGACGATCCGATCGGCATGTATTTCCTCGCCACTTTCGAGTACAACTCCGCTTGCAACAAGCCCTGCGTCACCTGGCGTGAATCTAATATTACGTACTGCGGCAGCTGTACGAATTTCTACGCCACTGGCGCTCGCGGACTTTTCCAGCGCAGCGACCAAACTGCCAATATCAGCACTGGGCTTAGTATTGCCTGCCATGCGGTACAACAAGTGCAGCACGGAGTTGTTTGGCGAGCGCGGCGCTTGTTTGGTCCCAATCAGGGCATCCCATGACAGCAGCGCTGCAAGCTGTTTGTCTTCAATATATTCTGCTAAAAAATCGAACATTGGCAGTGTCACAACGCGCAGGAATTCCTGCATATCTTGCTTACCAAGCAGCCGAATCTTTAAGCCGAGTTGAGCGAAGGACAACATATCTGATAGCGAGCTGCTACCAATGGGCGGCACAGTTTTGAGCCAAAATGGTCCTAACATATCCGCCAGTTTTTGGGTCAGCAAGTGAAACTTCAGAACTTCAGCACGGTCCTCGTCCGAAACCCCTGAAACCTGATTTGCCGAGATCGTGACGTGATTGCCATCGGCTGCAAGACCGACCAGATCCAAGCGCTGCTCGCTAAACCCGTAGGATGCCAGGTCAAGATCTCGAATAATTTTTTCAGCAAAATGGAGCGTATAACTTGCGACCGGGGCTTTAAAACCCGGATGAAATTCATTGCACGCAGCCAAGCCGCCACAGACATCCGCCGCCTCTAACACGAGTACGCGTTGCTGTTGACGTGCAAGGTAGTTCGCACAGGTCAGGCCGTTATGGCCGGCCCCGATGATAATGGTATCGAATTGATTCACGAAATAGAATTGGCGAGTTTGAAGACACGCCAATGTATTGCGACGCTGGTCAAATCGCTTCTCAGCCTACACGCGAAAATCCACCGCCTTTTGTAAACGGGGCTCGACGATACTAGAGGGTCATCAGCAGATGTTCGCGCTCCCAGGCAGTCACGACCGAGGAGAAAGCCTCATGCTCACGTTGCTTAATGTCGATGTAAAGCCCCACAAACCGTTCCCCTAGCAACTCTACTAAAGGCTCACAGGTAGACAGCGCAGTCAGCGACTCTCGCAAAGAATGTGGAATTGTGTAAGCCAAATCCCATGCGCTTTCTGTAATTGGCTCCGTCGGCTTGAGATTTTCTTCAAGGCCAAGCAGGCCGCACGCCAGGCTAACCGCGATAGCAAGATAGGGATTGTTATCCGAGCCCGGTATCCGGTTTTCGATTCGTGTACCTGCAGGGTTAGACAGAGGTACCCGAAACCCTGTGGTGCGATTATCAACGCCCCATTCAACATTTGTTGGACATGAGTCAGCGCTTTCAAAGCGTCGATAAGAATTCACATTCGGCGCAAGTAAGGCCATGGCATAGGGCGTGTACTTCTGCAGACCACCAAGGTAGGCGTAGAACTGATCACTGAAACCACCCTCAGCGGCTGCAAACACATTCACACCGCTATCGGCATCGACAAGACTTTGGTGTAAGTGCATAGCACTGCCAGCAGAATGAGTCATGGGTTTTGCCATAAAGGTCGCTTGATAGCCCTGCTCAAGGGCTATCTGACGAGCCATCCGCTTGAACATAAACATCTCATCCGCCTTGCTGAGTGGGTCACCATGATTGAAGTTTACTTCCAATTGACCCTGGCCCATTTCCTGCACCGTGCCCTTCAGCTCAATACCTTGGACAGCCGCGTACTCATACAATTTTGCAAAAAACGGGGCATATTCCGCCATGGCTTCTAATTGAAAACTCCGTGGCGTTTTAGCAACCCGGCCGGAAACTCCGGGTGCAGCCTGGAGCGGCATGTGCGGGTCAGGATTCCGATCAACCAGGTAAAATTCAGCCTCTTGCGCCACGAAAGCTTTCAAACCCAGATCATCATAGCGCTGCACGATGCGTTTCAAGATGGCTCTAGGGGCGATATCGAGAGGACCCCCTTGCAGCGTTTCGCAATCGCAAAGACATTGCGCCATGCCCGTCATCCAGGGCTGAGGACGCAAAGTACTAACATCCGGTTTCATCACCATATCGATATCAGCGACGTCTACAAGGTCATAATCTTCGCACCAGGCACCAATAATATCCTGACCAAAAATCGCCTCAGCGATCCGAATCTCTCCAGTCAAATCCGCGATCGGTATCGTTTTGCCTTTACCGACTCCATTGAAATCTGGTATTGCGCATTCAACATATTCGACCTGATGCTGTTTCGCCCACTCAGCGACAGATTCAGTGGAAACGTCAGTCATGTCGTCCTTCCAGTTGTTAAGTAAGTCGCAGACTTTGCCAGCAATTCACAGTGCTTGTAAACATTTAGCATTGAACGCAGCAGCCAAACTGCACTACAGTACATCTCGTCTATGGAACAAATCTGTCACCAAGTTCGTCACAATTTGGTCAAGACCTTACCAACATAGCGAGGCCTGTCATGTACAACTACACCACCGATCAACTGAAAGACCTGGATCAGAAGCACTACCTACATCCCTTCACGCACTATAAAAATCTGCAGCAAGAACGCAGCCGAATCATCACGCGAGCAGATGGTGTCTATCTTTGGGATAGTGATGGCAATGAGTTTCTCGATGGTATGGCCGGTCTCTGGTGCGTCAACGTTGGCTATGGACGTGATGAAATTGCCGATGCGGTCAATCAACAAATTCGCGAATTGCCTTATTACAACAGTTTTTTTAAGACTGCGAATCCACCAGCAGTCGAGCTAGCACGCATGGTCACAGCGCTTGCTCCTGATCACATCAACCATGTGTTCTTTACTGGCTCAGGGTCAGAATCTAACGATACGGTGGTTCGCATGGTACGCCACTACTGGTCATCCATGGGCCTGCCGGACAGGAAGGTCATTATATCCCGCGACAACGCCTATCATGGCTCTACGGTTGCTGCAGCGAGTCTTGGTGGCATGAAGCCAATGCATGCCCAAGGCGGCCTGCCAATCCCTGACATTGAGCATATCGGCCAACCTTACTGGTATCAGGATGGCGGCGATCTGGCGCCGGAAGACTTTGGTGTGAAGGTGGCTAACGAACTCGAGGCCAAAATTCTAGACCTTGGCGCTGACAAGGTTGCCGCCTTCATCGGCGAACCTATTCAGGGCGCTGGAGGCGTTATCATTCCGCCGTCCAGCTACTGGCCGAGAATTCAGGAAATCTGTGAACAGTACGATATTTTGCTGGTTGCCGATGAAGTGATCTGTGGCTTCGGCCGCACCGGTAAATGGTTTGGCAGCGATTACTTCGGTATTTCACCGGACATTATGGTTATTGCAAAAGGCTTGTCTTCAGGCTACTTGCCAATCGGCGGAGTCTTGGTGGGCAACCGGGTTGCGACTGGACTGATCGAGCAAGGGGGTGAGTTCAATCATGGCTTCACCTATTCCGGTCATCCCGTTGCGGCCGCCGCCGCCATCGCCAACCTGCGCATCCTGATCGACGAAGGACTGGTGGATCGAGTCGATCAAGATACCGGGCCTTATCTGCAGGCGAAGTGGCAGGCACTGGCTGAACATCCTCTGGTTGGCGAAGCCAGAATGGTCGGTTTGATTGGGGCGATCGAGCTCGTACAGGACAAAGACACTCGAGCGTTTTTTGCTGATCGAGGCGACACTGGAACCCTATGCCGTGATATCTGCATATCAGAAGGTCTGATCATGCGCGCCTGCGATGACACGATGGTTATCTCACCACCGCTTTGCATTACACGCGACGAGATTGATGAGCTCGTCAATCGAGTCACGCGTTCCTTAGACCTCACCGCCGAACGCGTACTTTAACCGATGACAACAATTCCCTTTAGAGCTAAGTTAGCGTCTGAAAAACTCTGCCTAACTAGCGAGCTTAGCCTCGGTGGAATAGAACAGTACTCAGACCTTGGCAATCAGCTTTCCATGCTACGAGACATCGTGGACGCGGTGCACGTACCGCACAATGCACGGTTTAGCCCGCTGGCGTTAAGCCGAATATTACTCGATCATAACATCGAGCCAATCCTGCAGATTTCTTCGGTCAATAGATCTTTTGTGGACCTCGAAATTGAGGTGCGTGCAGCCGTCGCAATTGGCGTATCCAATATTATGCTCGTAAAAGGTGAAGCTGATGAACAGCAGCGAACCGGTAAACTAAGCGCAACCGCTATGCTCGCACATGTCAGTAAGCTGCGTCAGGAGATAGACCAAAACTATCTACTCGGCACAGTGGCGCGGGTTTTCAAACCCGCCGTCAGCTGGCGGCCGACCACCCTGACGAACAAGGTCGGTGCCGGCGCGCGCTTCATTCGAACCCAACTCTGTTTTGATCCCAAGCAGGTTAAAGAATACCTGGCATTTCTGAATCGAGCGGCCATTGCAGAGCAGGCGCCCGTTATTATCAGCACCAGTATTTTACCCAGCGTTGACGCCGCGCATTGGCTCAGCAAGAACTTAAAAGGTACGCACCTGCCCGCCAGCCTCATCAAACGTCTCGAGACGGCGTCAGACCCCGCTCGGGAAGGTATAATGATTGCGGCAGACTTTATCAGCGCCCTTCAAGAGATCCCTGGTGTTGGTGGGGTCTCCCTACTAACCCAGGGCAACCCCGCCCTGGTTCGTCAGGTAGTCGAACAGACAGACCTGCACCGTTTATAAGCGCTTGATCCTATCTAACTCATCAATTGAAGTAGAAACGGTAGTTCACACCAAAGGTTCTTGGCTGGTTAACTGAAAGTCGCTGCTGGGCAAAGCGGTTGTTGAAAAACAGCTCCGCTTCCTCGTTAGTGACGTTATCAAGGAACACTGTGACCGACCAGGTGTCCGCCTCGAGTCCCACCTGCAAGTCCACAGTACGCCACGCATCCTGGTTGACAACCGGTGATGAAAATTCACTGGCTTCAATACCCGCCAGCGAGTTAACAGATTCGCCGGTGTAAGCATAGCGAGCCAGCAGGTAAGGCGCTGCACCCAGAAGGGACTGATCGAATGAATAGGTGAAATTCAAGCTTCCCTTAAGATCAGGCACGATCGGCAGCTGCGTCCCCGCTGGTATTGCAAGCCCAGCACCGCCAAACAGCACATCATCTTTTGATAGTTCACCATCGTTGTAACCTAGTGTCGCTTCGATGCTAACGTTATCGCTTGGCAGCCAGCTGACCCAGGCCTCGACTCCATTAATTTCTGCCTCAGGGAAATTCACGATGCCCAGGGCGGCGACAGGTGTGACCGTATCTTGTGCTTGGATCTGAATGTCCTCCCAAATCATATGGTAGACAGCGATATTGAATCTAAAAGTGTTGTCCAGCCAGTCGGTTTTTGCGCCGATTTCGTAGTTAGTAACCTTGTCAGATTCGTACTCATTGAGACTACCCGCTGGTGCTGCGAACTGCGCTGATGGCGAACCAAACACGGACTGCGGTCTTGCTGAGTTTGCACCGCCGCGACGGAAGCCCTCCGAGTAGGTGGCATATATCAACTTATCGTCCAAGCTATAGGAAGCGGTCAATTTGGGTACAAAGCCATCTTCATCCGCTGACCCTTTGAACCCAGGAGCAAGGCAATAATCAACACCTGTACAATTAGGTACACCACCACGCTCACCAACGAGTTGGCCACTGAGGACAGTATAATCACGCTTGAGGCCGAAGAATCGACCACCCGCACTAATCGTAAAGTTTTCTGTCAAATTGAAGTTAATTTCGCCAAAAATTGCATACTGGTCGAACTCAGTATCGTAAGTCCCAGAGAACCAGTTGCTTGACTGCGCCTTCAGTGGCACGTTGTATGCGTTAAATCCCGCGTAGTTGATATATTGAAATCCAGGCGTACCGGTAAGGTTTTGAATGTTCGCAATAAAGAGTTCTTCGACTTTCGTTTTACTATAAAAAGCGCCCATAATGGCAGACCAGCGACCTTCAGTAGGCGTCGCATAGCGTGCTTCGAGCGCAAAAGTTTTGGTCTTTCGAACATCAAAATCATTGGCAATTGGATCACCACCAAAGTCATAAATGCCGCCGGTGTCATAGTAGGGATCACCTGTATTGAGTGAGCGGAAGTAGTCACCTCGCTGCTGAAAAGACTGCAGGTATGCAGTTGAGTCAGCAAAGTACTCACTATCTCGATCAAAATAGTTGGCGGTGAGCACAATGTCACCAAAATCAAGATTGCCTTCCAGTGTGACTGCTAGCTGATACCACTCATCTTCCCAATGATCTTCCGAAAAGCGTGCTTGTTCATTGCGATCAAACTCGGGATAGATTGAGGTGTCAGAAAATTGCTGCTGGTTGAGGCTGGCATCGCCGAAGCCATCTAGTTCGTAGTATTGATAGATACCGGATAGATCCACTGTCCATTGGTCATTCGCGGCAATCCGCAGCGCAGCACGACCACCATACCAGACGGACGTATTGACATCGTCGGATACGAGCGCGGCATTGTTGCCTTGTCGGCCAGGCGTTGGTGATAGCACATTATCAACCCATCCAGCTTCATCGGCATAAAAGCCGACCAATCGAAGTGCGACTCGATCTTCTTGGATCGGAATATTGACCATTCCGCTCACATCGTAACCGGTGCCACCATCTGACACAGAGGACCCCGTCACATCGATCCAACCGCCTGATTCATTAGTATCCGGCTTGTTAGTAATAATTCGCAAGGTACCGCACTGCGCCGCATCACCGAACAATGTTCCCTGGGGACCGGAGAGCGCTTCAATTCGTGCGATATCAACCAATCGGGGATCGGGATTAAACCCAGCATAAGTGATCGGCTGTTCGTCGAGGTATACCGAAGTTGTCGCCGAGTCACTAAACGACAGGCCTTGTGCGGCGCAACCTCGCATAATCACAGACTTGGCGCCCGGTTGACGATCACTAAAGGCTAGGCCGGGAATCTGACCGACATAATCTCCGAAATTACTAAAGCGCTGCTGGGTAATCTCTGCGTCAGTGATTGCGGTAATCGCAAGAGGCGTTTCCTGGAGATTGGTGTCTCGCTTTTTTGCGGAGACAATAACCTCTTCTAGCTTCCTTGCCTCAGCCAGCGCCGCACCACTAGACAAGGTCGCGCCAATAGCGGTACTAACGGCTAAAGATATTTTCTTCTTATCGACAATCCGCATCAATGTTTCAGTCATATGCTCCCCAAAACGGCTTATGCTTTTATGATTGATGGTTAGACTACTTCAAAAATATCACCGGCTTTTCCGCTCCTATAGGCAAGTAGGTGAAAAAGTTCGGCACGCTACATATTGCGCAGTAATGCAGTTAAGCTGACAGCTTTAGTCGTTTGGAGTCGGAATTGGCTGTTTTGGTGGCGACCTCAGTCGTTCGCGGTAGCTTACAAGGTGAGAGTCATGGCGGCGTATATCTCATCGATCTAGACAATCAGCGGGTCAAGCAAACCATTGATTGGAATGTTTCGGATATTGACTGGCAGGGTCGGGGTTGGGACCGAGGTCTGAGGGGAATCGCATTTGACGGCGAGCGAATTTTTGTCGCAGCCAGTGATGAACTATTTGTTTATGACAGAAATTTCAATCTCATTACGTCATACCGTTCGCCCTATTTAAAGCATTGCCATGAGATCAGCGTACATCAACGACGCTTGTATCTTTCATCAACAGGATTCGACACGGTTTTAGGGTTTGATCTAGATGCTAATCGCTTTTCCTTTGGACTAGCATTACGGCGCGACCGAAAAGGCTTGCGTGCCCAACCTTTTGATCCCAGCAGCCGGACTGGGCCAGAACCCAGCAATGAGCTGCACATCAACAGCATTTTTTGCAATCAAAAAGGCATGTTCATCAGCGGGCTCAAGTCAGAGGGAATACATGTCTACACGGGTCAGCACATCGTAAAATTGGCGAATTTGCCGCCAGGCACTCACAACGCCAGACCTCACGCTAATGGAATTCTGTTCAACGACACACCTAAAAACGTCGTACGCTTTGTGCCAACCGACGGGGCACAACGGGTATTCAACGTCCCAGTATATAATCCCACGCTGCTGACTCATACCAACTTGGACGATGCAAAAATTGCCCGTCAAGGGTTTGGCCGCGGTCTTTGCAATATCGATGAAAATCGCGTCGCAGCCGGATCTTCGCCTTCCACTATTACGATTTATAACCTCGCGGAGATGAAAACCGAACTGTCCGTCAATCTATCTATGGATATCCGCAATGCGATCCACGGCTTAGAAGTATGGCCGTTTGATCTGAGCTAACGATTTAGGTTTTCAAATTCCGCATATCTCGGCAATACCGGTTCGAGGGTGTCAATAAGCTCACCGAGGTGGTTTTCGTAATTGCGCCAGAAGTGGATGGATTTAGTGTAAATTGGCTGCCGGACCTGCTCCGAACTCGCCGTCCTGATAGCGCGGTCAGTTTCATAAAATTTCAAACAGCCCGGTTCGAAAGGCAACTCACAAAAATCAAGCAGGCGCCGTACCTGCGCCTCAAGATCGGTAGCAACTTCCTCGTATTGCATAGTAAGCACTTGCCCCGGCAGCACATCATGCCAGTGATCCATCAAACGCTGATACTGCAAAAAGTACTCACCGATTTCAATCAGGTCATAAACAAAAGTCTGACCTTTGGCGAACAACTGACGATAACAACTGAATGTGGAGTCTAGCGGATAGCGCCTGGCGTCTATGATCTTGGCATTGGGTAAGATCAGTTTGATCAAGCCGACAGACGGAAAATTGTTGGGCATCTTGTCAATAAATCGAGGCCTGTCAGTATGGCGATGGAGTGCTGCCATCTGCAAATATTGTTGGCCCATCGCTGCTAGATTAGCCGGTTTGAGTTCTCGCATGGCAAATGGGTAGTTGATGCCGTCAGCACGATTACGGTTTAAACCAGTCGCTACTCGACCCACGTATGGAAGTTCTGACGTCCCTTCCACCATACTATGGCTCGCCAGGATCTGCTCAATCAGTGTCGATCCAGACCGGGGCAAGCCTAAAATGAAAATTGGCGCCGGGTCTGGATGACCCTGCCCACCCAAACGATCAAGGAGCGTTTGATTGAACACTGCAATGATCTCGTCATTGGTGACTTCAGTCTGCACCGGGTCATAATGCTCTAAGCGACGCTGCCTGCCATTACCTTCTTGATAGTGTCGCCACGCTGAATCAAAATCACCTCTATCTTCGTGGGCCTTTGCAAGAGCAAAAGAGAAATTCACAGCGGCGGAGTCCGCCAGATCATCCTGCGTCAACGCAACAGTCATTGCCTGGACATCGGCATCGCTAAGCTCGTATGTCTTGAGATTGGCCAAACTCCAGTAGGTCTCACCGTTGTCAGGCTTGAGCTCAATGCAGCGACGATAAGCGTCAATTGCTTCGGCCTGCAGCCCAACTGTCTTTAAATTGTGTCCCAGGCCTAGCCAGGCGCCAGCGTGGTCCGGTTTCAGCTCAAGCACTTTTTTGTATGCCACGGTCGCCTGATCAGTTCGGCCTGCGGTAGATAAATTAGACGCCAACATAAACTGCGGCCTTGGGCTAGCGGGCTCCAGCTGAACCGCTGTCGTCAAGTACTCGATGGCTTCCTCGTAGCGGTGTTGTTCGTTAAACAACGCGGCCAGGTCCAAATAGGCGAGTGAATAATCTGGTGCGACACTAACAACACGTCTGAGCAACACCTCGGATTCTTCAATCTGCTCTTTCTCGGCACATATCCCTGCTAGAAATCGCATCGCATCTACATTGTTCGGTTCGACCACGAGCAGTTCTCGGTAGGACTTCTCGGCATCCTCTAGACGTCCGGCACGCTGATGTTCAGCCGCATATGCTAGCTTCTTTTTGGCCGGATTTAGGTCAAAAGCTGCCTCGAAAGCGGCATCAGCATCGGCGCCACGCCCCAACGATCCAAGCGCTCGCGCCAATTCCATCCAGGCTTGTTCAGACGAGGGATCAAGTCGCGTGGCGTTTTGCAGTACCTCGACCGCCTCGTCGAAGCGCCCTGCCTGAACTAACAATAAACCTAAATCTTCATGTGGCTTGGCGAAATTTGGCGCCAGCTCCATCGCTTGTCGCAGAAAAGTTTCTGCCATGCCTAGTTCACGAGACTTGAATAACATCGCTCCCATCAAAGCGATCAGATTCACATCATCTGGCTGCAGCTTAAGGGCATCTCGGCACAATTCCATGGCGTGGCCGATTCTACCGGAGTTGACTAGGCTAATGGCTTCGTTGAGTATCGCGTGGGTGGACAGCGGTAGGTCTTGGGATGTCATAATCGAAACCATAAAACGTTGCCACATCCATGTAAAGCAGATCACTCGACTACTCAAGGCGAATCGCCTGAGAATAAACTAACGAGGGAGACGGAGTTTGAACATTGAAGAACCCTTAAAGGAGCTAGGCCAGGTCGATATTGACGAACTCAAAACAGCGGCGTTGAAGCTACCCCAAGAAGCCTGGGCAGCACAGAAGATTCGCCAGAACGAGTATGAAGTACACCGTCAGACCGAATCAGTTGTACTTGTGTTTACCGATGGCGATGGCTGGCCAAACATTGAAATTCGCAAGGAACAAGGCTGGGATCTCATTGCCGACCAGGCGATGCCAATCACTCAGATAATTCTCGAAGCACATTACCCTCCGGGCGGCACCATTATTCGAGCAATGCTTGCCAAGTTACCAGCAGGCAACATCATTAAGCCACACGTAGACAAGCATCCATCATTTCACGCCAGTCATAGAATCCACGTACCCATCACAACTAACAATCGTGTTCGCTTCATGATCGACGGGCGGCCCTATCAGTTAGAAACCGGCAAGGGCTATGAGCTCAACAATCAATGCAGCCACAGCGTCATGAACAAGGGTAAAGAAGATCGTATCACTCTGATATTTGACTACTTACCCGCGGATACAATTAAGCGCTCAGAGTTAACATAGCGCTGTTGCCGCAGCATCACAAAGCCCGCCACCGCCACACCCAGTCCAACCACAAGTATCATAAGGGTCGCCAGGGCGTTCACATCTGGCGCCACACCCAGCCGAACCTTAGAAAAGATGATCATAGGTAAGGTGCTAGAGCCCGGACCTGAGACAAAACTGGCTATCACTAGATCATCCAACGAGAGTGTGAAGGCGAGTAGCCACCCCGCAAAAATGGCTGGCGCAATAAGCGGCAGCGTAATGTCGAACAGCACTCGATAGGGCCGCCCGCCAAGGTCCATTGCAGCTTCGACCATGGAGCGATCCAGAGTCTGCAAACGAGACTGCACAATGACCGCAACAAACGCCGTAGAAAAGGTAATGTGAGCCAAGGTAATTGTCAGCGCGCCTCGACTTTCGGGCCAGCCCACTAGTTGCTCGGTGGAGATAAACAGCAAAAGTAGCGATAAACCGGTGATCACCTCCGGCATGACCAACGGTGCGGCGATGAGGCCAGTAAACAAAAGTCGGCCTCGAAAGCCGCCCATCTGATTAAGCGCTATACCCGCCAAGGTCCCCAGCACTGTGGCACAACTGGCGCTTACGAACGCAATCCGGAGACTAAGCCAGGCCGCTTCAAGCAGTGCTTCATTCTGAAACAATTCAACATACCAACGTAGCGAAAAACCATTCCATACCGTTGGGATACGCGAATCATTAAAGGAATAGATGATTAACAGAGCAATCGGCAAGTACAGGAAAGCATAGCCAAAATACATCAATACTAGCACCACATAAGAGCGATGTTTCATGGCGTATTGACCTCATCATTCTGGTAATGATTTAGGAACATCATCGGCACAACGAGTATCAGCAGCAAGACCGTCGCCACAGCCGCGGCCACTGGCCAATCACGATTTTCATAAAATTCACTATATAGCTGACGGCCAATCATCATTGAATCGTGGCCCCCGAGCAGGGCAGGGATAACGTATTCGCCCATCGCTGGAATAAAGACCAACAGGCAGCCCGCAATGATGCCCGGTTTAGAGAGCGGCAATGTGATATTCAAGAAAGCCTGATAAGGTTTCGCCCCAAGATCATAGGCAGCCTCAATTAGACGCAGATCAATTCGCTCTAATGCCGCATAGAGCGGCAGAATCATAAATGGTAGATAGGAATAGACGATACCGACATACACAGCGGTATCCGTGTATAACAACTGCAGGGGTTCACTAATCAATCCTAGACTAATTAAAAAGTTATTAATCAGGCCATTCGTGGACAAGATCCCCATCCAGGCATACACCCTCAGTAGGAAAGATGTCCAAAAGGGCAAGATGACCAGCATCAACAATAGATTGCGCGTCACTGGGTTTGACCTCGCAATCCCATAAGCCATGGGATAACCAATCAGCAAACAGAGCAACGTTGCAACACCCGCCACCCCCATTGACTTCAAATAGCTGGTGACATAAAGGTCGTCCTCGAACAAAAATCGGTAGTTGTCCAGGGTTGCGACAATTTGATCGAGGCCTTGCTGCCTCATATCAAGGAGTGCAGTAAAAGGTGGCTGGGCAATTACCGGATCTGCCAGACTGATCTTCAATACAAACAGAAAAGGCACAAAAAACAATAACAGCAGCCAGAAGTACGGTAGGTAAATGACGAACAAACGCCAACAACTATCTAGCCACGAGCCGGGTCTGTTGTGCACCGTTGAGCCAGCTGTAAAATCGCCGCTCATGCGCGCAACACAATACTACTGTCAGGCAGCCATGATAGGTAAACTTTATCCTCCCAATCAATATCACGAGAAGACATCCGGGTTTGATTTTGAGCACTCACCTGAACCACCGTATCGTTGTCTAACTTGACCCGGTAAATAGTGTGATTACCATAATAGCCAAGATCCCAGACTTTCCCCTGCACACACTGGGACGCGTCAGGCTTCTCTTTACTAATCGCGATCTTTTCTGGCCGTACCGCGAGAAAAATTTCTTCACCCACCGTGATCGGCTCTCCTACCTCTCGATCTGGCAGTTGTGGCGCAGACAACACACCACATTCTTCAGTCTCAACGGTCAGCCACTGGCCATTCTCCAGGACCTTGCCTTTAAACAGATTGGTCGTGCCAAAGAACTCTGCAACGAAACGACTATTCGGAAATTCGTAGATTTCACTTGGCGTGCCTATTTGGACGAGTTCGCCTTCGTTCATCACAGCGATTCTAGTCGCCAAGGTCATGGCTTCTTCCTGGTCGTGGGTCACGACCACAAACGTCACTCCGAGTTTTTCTTGAATATCAATCAACTCAAACTGGGTTTGCTCCCGCAACTTCTTATCTAAGGCAGCGAGCGGCTCATCTAACAACAGAACCTTAGGCCGTTTCGCCAATGAACGCGCCAGGGCAACTCTTTGTAATTGCCCGCCAGAAAGTTGATGCGGTTTTCGACGGCGAAATTCTTCGAGCTGCACAAGCGCCAGCATCTCATCTACACGCTGTTGAATCTCACTTTTTGGCATGCCATCTTTTTGTAGGCCATAGGCGATGTTCTTTTCCACATTCATATGAGGAAAGACCGCGTAAGACTGGAACATCATATTGAGCGGGCGTTCATAGGGCGGGAAATCCGCCATATCCACACCATCAATAAACACCTTGCCAGCCGTCGGCTGCTCAAATCCTGCGAGCATTCGCAACAAGGTAGTCTTGCCACTGCCGGAGCCCCCTAATATGGCAAACAACTCCCCTGTATGGATCTCCAAATTAAGGTCACGAACCACAGTCACCCCATCAAAAGATTTCGACAGCGCCTCGATGCGAATCAAAGGGATTCGCTCGTTAACCGGTTCAACATCAACCATATTGTTATAAACCTGCCTTGATTCGAGTCCAGACGCGATTGCGCCTGCGTTCAATTTTCGGGGCTAAATTTGTGGTAACGCTCATTCGATTTAGGGTTGCCTCGTCGGGGTAGATCGCCGGGTCCGCTGTTATATCTGGATCAACCAAAGGTGTGGCCTTCTGATTGACGTTGGCGTAACCGGTGAAGTTGGAGATATCAGCAATCACTTCAGGACGCATCAGAAAATTGATAAACAAGTGTGCATTGTCTGGGTTTGGCGCATCAGCGGGGATATACGCGACGTCAAACCACATCAGCGAACCTTCTATTGGGATGTTAAACTGCAGATCAACGTCGAGCCCAGCTTCCGCCGCTCGGCGATTCGCAACCGAATAGTCACCGGACCAGTTCTGCGCGATACAAATTTCCTCACTTGGCAAATCCAGCAGAGACTTAGTCGAACTGAAATACTTGATGTAGGGGCGTATGTTTCGCAGCAGTTGTTCCGCTGCTTTCAGCTCGTTTGGCAGCACGGAGTTCGCCTCAAAACCCAGATACACCATCGCCATCCCCAGCACCTCACTCGAGGAGTCGAGCAGAGAAACACCACAGTCGGCAAATTTCGCGACTATATTCGGATCAAACACCAAATCGGCACTGTTTACCGGCGCGTCAGGCAAGCGCTCTAAAATCATGCGTCGATTATATGAAAACCCAGTCGTGCCCCACATGTAAGGAAAGCCATAGCGATTGTCTGGATCAAATTGCGCGACTCGCTTTAGCAGAACTGGATCCAGATTCGGCCAGTTCGGCAGTTTAGATTTGTCGAGCTCAAGAAACAGCCCAATCGGGATCAACTGCGCAGAGTTCGAGGCCGCGTGAATCACAATGTCATAACCAGAACGTCCCGCCATCAGCTTAGCGTCGACTATGGCGGTAGTATCATAGAAGTCATAGTTCACCTCAATATCGAATTCCTGCTCAAAATCCGCAATGGTGGCTTCGCCAATGTAGTCCGCCCAGTTGTAGACATTCAATTCGCCCTCGGCAAGCAAGGTAGTGGGGATGATAAGCGGCAGAATGGCGCATGCCAGGCGGCCGCGCAGTTGTCTCAGGCAATCACGCATGCAAGAAACTTAACACGGCGCTTAGTCTCAGTCAGCTCGCCCCTATACGATAGGAATGAATGGTACTGGAGCTTGGTGTATTCTTTTGACTCAATTTAGGCAGCTTAACTTACGCAAAATTGCCGCCTGTACTTTTTAAAAGAACCAAAAGAACACAAGAGAATACAAGAGAACAGCCATGGCCAGCGAAGAACATACGACTTCCTATTACGCATCAACCCGAAATAATCAGACCGAATATCCGACTTTGGAAGGTGACGTAAAGACTGACATATGCATCATTGGTGGTGGCTTTACTGGTATCGCGTGCGCACTGACTCTGGCGGAGCGAGGACATGATGTCACTGTCTTGGAGCAAAACCGAATCAGTTGGGGCGCGTCCGGCCGAAACGGTGGGCAAATGATCGCAGGCCTTGGTGGTTACAAACATCTATCCAAACACCTTAGCGAGGACAAACTCTGGTCGATGCTATACCGTGGTAACGATATCATTAAGGAGCGAATTGACAAATACGACATAGACTGTGACCTGAAGCCCGGTTACATCGAAGTCGCATGCAAAGACAGCCAAATTAAGGGTCTACAGGCAGATCACGACGAACATGTGGAGCAGGGTCTCGGCGAGCACGTGCGTATGGTCGATCGCGACGAAGTCAGGGCGCTACTGGGCACTGATCGCTATGTCGGTGGTTATCTGAATAACTTAAACGGCCATCTGCACCCCCTAAACCTCTGTGCTGGCGAAGCGCGCGCTGCGGTTAGTCTGGGCGCCGCAATTTATGAGCAAAGCGAAGTGACGGCCATCGAGCATGGTAAAATGGCCAAGGTGCTAACCCATAAAGGCAGTGTCACAGCTAAGCATGTGTTGATTGCCGGCAACGCATATCATCAACTTGAGCCAGGCAAACTCTCCGGCTTGGTTTTCCCCGCTGGCAGTTTTATCATCGCCACTGAGCCGCTGTCAGACAACATGGTTAGCAAGATTAATCCCCAGGATATTGCTGTTTGCGATGTGAACAATATTCTCGACTACTACCGAATATCGGCAGACAAACGCATGCTGTTCGGTGGCCAATGCAACTACTCTGGCTACGAACCCAAGAGCATTAAAGACAACATGCTCCCCAAAATGCTCAAAGTGTACCCGGAGCTAGAAGGTACCAAGATCGAGTTTGAATGGGGCGGCAACATCGGCATCGTCATGAAGCGTGTACCTCTGCTCGGCCGCGTCGCGGACAACGTTTTCTACTCCATGGGCTACTCTGGCCACGGCGTGGCACCGACTCACATCGCAGCTGAGATCATCGCAAATGCCATGGAAGGTGATACGGAAGTCCTTGATGCGTTCGAGAAGGTTAAACACTGGCGCATTCCGGGTACCCGCTGGTTTGGCAACCAGATGATTGCAGCCGGCATGCTCTACTACCGGGCGCTCGATCTCTCACCATTATAGGCAGCTGTGCTTGCTAACTTTGCCCCTTTGCAAATGCGCTAACTCAGCGTGAATTAAGACCTTCTGAGTGGGTGGGCAAACCTGACAATATGCTCATGGACAGAGAGTAGACATGTTCTTCTGACATGTTTTTCTGACATGTTCTTAGAGCTGCCATTGCGACGGGAATGGCGAGTGATCTGCGCAGAGGACGCATATCGCGTTCCTCTCAACCGTCCCTTGCAGCAAGCTTTACCTCCTTGATCTCGTCCCGCCACTCCCGCAGATTGCCTTCAATCGCAATGAAACCACCAATCCAAAGCAAGGTATCCCACATATAAAGCCAGTGAGAAAGACTCACCCACCAGATAGCGAGCCCTAACAACAAGGTATAGCCCACATATTTACTCGAGTTTAGGGAACTCATTAAGACCCCACCAGTGACGCCTCTGTCTTGCAAGCGGACCACAATTTCAATGGCGATTAGAATCACCAGCCAAATCGTTACCTCTGCAAAATCACCCCAGGCGAGCCAACGCTCGAGCTTCAAGCCGTCAGGGTCGGTCACCACCTCCTTGCCGTCCAGCCAGAAAAACTCAGCGGCCGAGGAAAGCGACGCACAGTTCTCAGCGGTGATCTCTGTGTAGGCCAGGTTGTTCGTGTAAGACAATCCTCGATCGGCCAATTGACATATATTCTCTGTGGCGTCTTCGACCGGTAGGGTTGGAGTTATGTTCACCACATATTCTCCAAACGCAAATGTTGTGTAGCCAATCGTCACCACGCACAAGGCTCGAACAGCACGCATTAGGTTTAAAGACCACGGGGTAAACTGATCATCTTCAAGCAGATAAGTCTCAAGCTCGAGTAACAGCAGTAGAGTGATCCAGGCTAAGACAGCGATGCTGGTAGCGAATCCACTCAGGATGCGGAGCACTGTGTCGTCGTCCGATATCGTGTGGGCGGTTCGCACCCAATCATCCTGCAAGTAAAACGCAAAGTTGATGGTGAGGAGCGTATAAACCGTCCACTTGAGCACCTGTCGCCAGAAATGCGCATTCCTCACTCGATCTGTCGAAGCTGCGTTCACCATGTCATGATTTTGTCGGCAAACTGTTTTTTATCATCCACCCCTATACGCATGGAGGCTGGCTACTTGATAATGGGCCGGACAAAATTTGTATAACAACTCGCTGAACTCCGATCAATAGAGAACCGGCAAAAGTACTGGGTCGCTCGAACACCTAAAGTCCGATCCTACCCGCGAATAGGCAGTTTTTGGTCCATAACCGTTAGACTTGCGCATTCGCTCGCGCACGACCCTTTGCGCCACAAAATCGTCCGAGAAGAACCATGTCAGAACATATTACCCAGAATCAATTAGATAGCTATTGGATGCCGTTTACGGCCAACCGTGAGTTTAAAAAAGATCCTCGGATTATCGTCGCCGCCGAGGGCTGCTATTTTACCGATGCTGATGGCCGCCAGATTTTCGATGGACTCTCCGGGCTCTGGACCTGCGGGCTCGGTCACAATGTACCGCAGATTTCCGAAGCCATCGCCAAGCAAACCAAACAACTCGACTTCAGTCCTACTTTTCAATTCGGTCATCCAAAAGCATTTCAACTAGCAGAGCGCATCACGCAATTTATGCCGGAGGGTCTTAATCGAGTCTTCTACTGTGGCTCCGGCTCAGAAGCAGTCGACACCTCTTTAAAACTGGCCCGAGGTTACTGGCGCGCCCAGGGCAAATCCTCTAAGACCCGACTCGTTGGTCGAGGCAAAGGCTATCACGGCGTCAATTTTGGCGGCATTAGTGTCGGGGGCATTGGGCCCAACAGAGCCATGTTCGGCGAAGGTATCGCGGCTGACCACTTGCGCCATACCTGGCTCAAAGACAACTACTTCTCTCGAGGCCAACCTGAACACGGCGTTGAACTAGCCGATGAGATGCTGGAAGTCATCGCCTTGCATGACGCCTCCAACATTGCAGCTGTGATTGTTGAACCCATGGCAGGCTCTGGCGGCGTATTCCCTCCACCGATAGGCTATCTAAACCGATTGCGCGAGATCTGCGATCTGCACGATATCCTGCTCATCTTTGATGAAGTCATTTGTGGCTTTGGTCGCGTTGGTGCCAACACCGGCGCTGAGGCATTTGGTGTTAAACCTGACATTATGAGTATTGCCAAACAGTTGACCAATGGCGCAGTACCTATGGGTGCCGTGGTCGTTGATCAAAAAATCTATGATTGTTTTATGGCGGTTGATTCCCCGGAATACGTATTGGAGTTACCCCATGGTTATACCTACTCTGGACACCCACTTGCCTGTGCGGCCGGACTTGCCGCATTGGATGTGCTGGAGCAGGACAACGTCATTCAGCGAGTGCAAAACATTGCACCATTTTTCGAAGAATCTCTCCATAGCCTGGCGAACTGCCCGAACGTCGTCGACATCCGCAACTATGGTTTGGCTGGCGGCATCACTTTAACACCCTACCCTGGAGAACCTCTGCGCCGGCCGTATGAAGTCGCAATGGATATGTGGCAGAAAGGTTTTTACGTTCGCTATGGCGGCGACACAATCCAGTTGGGGCTGCCATTTGTTGTATCGCAAGAGGAAATCACCAGCCTTGTAAATGCTTTGGGCGATTCACTGGTCAGCAACGCAACCTAGGAAACTTTTTAAAAACACCGGACACTCGACATGCTAAAACCTGCTAGCTTCTTCGAATTTCTCAATCGCCGTGTCGACCCAAGCTTTCAAAGCTTCTACGACAGCGCATTCCAGGATAAAGATTTCATAGATTGGAATGGCCACTTGATGCCCTATGACTATGGTGATGCCGCTGCGGAGTATCATGCGATCCGCAATGATTGCGCCTTATGTGACGTATCTCCTATGCGAAAAATCCGCATCACGGGCGCTGACGCAGGGGCCTTTCTCGATGTACTCGTCACGAGTCCGGTCAGCACATTGGCAGCCTATCGGGCGCAGTATGTGATTTTCTGCAATACAGATGGCTCGCTCAAGGATGATGCAATCATCTATAAATTTGCGGCGGAAGACTATCTGCTGCTGCCCTCCGACATTGACCACACGCCCTATTTTAACAGCCTGGCAGAATCAAATGGCTTACACGACGTGAGCTTCGATGAATGCACTGATCGATTGGCAGGCCTCGCCTTGCAGGGTCCACAAGCGGCGAACGCTGCCATTGCCATGGGCTTCACAGATATTGAAACGTTAGCCCCTTTTGAAATTCAAAATATGTCAGTACAGGGCATGGAGATTCTAGTCGCGCGGATGGGTTTCACCGCGGACCTCGGCTACGAATTTTGGCTAGCGCCAGAATACATTCACGGCTTCAGCGATCTCATCACCCAGGCCAGAACAACAAGACAGCTCGATATACCAGGATACGGCCTAAGTGCTCTAGAAGCCTGCCGCATCGAAGGTGGCTTTGTTGTCGCTGGTTGGGATTTTGCGACTGAGTTGGACGACACCCCAGGATTCGACAGGACCCCATATGAGGTCGGCTTGGGTTGGGCCGTAGATTTGAACGCCGCTAAATTTGTCGGCAAGGCCGCCTTAGCTGCCAACAAAGGCCAATCAAAATATCTATTACGCAGACTATCCACCCCGAGCAACGGTTCTTTTGAGGCGCTTGAAGGTCTTGATATCTTCGCCATTTTTCACGGCGAGACAAGGTTGATCGGCAGCGTCAACTGCGCGACCTGGTCATGGGGATTAACTCGCACCATCGGCAATGCGTCCATAACTAGAGCCTATCGCAATATCAGTGAGGCCTGGGTTGAACTAGAAGGAGAGCACGTTGCCGTTCAATTACAAAAGGCTGCGTTCGTCAATTTCGACCGGCGCAATCAGACCCCAGCACCTACCGCTACCGATAAGAGCGAGTAAACGCAATACAGAGAGCCTGGCAATTTGACTGCCATGCCGACCCATCAGCCTAGCTCATTCACAGCACGATAAGCTTGGTCTATCGCTACATGGGTATATGCCTCGGCGCCCGCGTCCGCATTGGCGACCGTAATATTGCCAAACGGCTGACGGGCAATTTCATGTGGTGCCTGACCTTGCGGATAGTCATCGTCCCAGAGTTCCATATACTCATACGAATAACCGTGCGCCCAACGATTCACTGTAATGGCTAAAACATCCTTGCGCACATCGAACCCAGCCGGTCCAAGCAAGGCATCAAGCACTGTACGAACTTCCCGCTCATAATCCTCAAAGGACAAGTCGAGCATCTTTCGTCGAGATCCACGAAACTGCTCATGTGCAGTGATAGCCTCTTCGGGCGGCTCTAAAGAACCCCAAAAGATAAAGGGTACCGGCCCATCATCCGCCATTGGGTGGCTATAACCACCGCTGTTGATCCCTTTAAACATGAACAGGCTACGCAACATGCGGCCCGGACATTTGATGCCGTCAACGCCCAATTTGTCGAGCGCTTTGCTAGACTTCAACAAGACATTAGTCAGCACAAGCGGGATCTTCACCTGGTAACGCTGAGCTTCCTTTTGCGCATCAGGCATCGTTGGACACAGATACGGAATAATCGAATGATAGCAGGCCATCACACAGTGCTTGGCCTGCACACGGAGTTGTTCGCCTTGCTTGACATAGGTAACACTAACGCCGTCGTCAACGTTTTTTGCATTGACGACAGTTGCCTCAAGTCGCAAGCGGACCAGTCCAGACTCATCGTCTAGCTTACCGTAATCAAATTGCGCCAGCGCAATATTGTTTGCATTTGTTCCCGGCGCAACGTCCGGAATTAAATTATGTACCAACAGTCGCGCAACGCTCGCATTGCCATCGGGATACATTGCCACCGAATAACTTCGACCTTCGTCTTCATGCTCACGACCTATTATATTGATGCCTGGTAAACCACTGTAATAAATTCCCTCCGAAGCTGACAGCGCTCGAAGCTGGACGCCCCATGCACCATGCTGGCTGGTGTCAAATATCTGGATCGCTTCATCGCTCATACCAGCATATTGCTTGAGAAAATCCGGGTAACTAATCGAGCTAAGGATCTCGTAAACTTCTGTTTCAGATTTGTCAGGAAAGACATTAGTCCGCAGACTAAACAATCGCTTGAGTTCGTTGCGGGCAGCGGCGCTCAGCGGAAACTCATCGATACAGTCAATCGAAGTACCAGGTCGCCACCATTCAAGCGTGTAGTTCGTCACCAGCCGATCCACGCCGTAAGTTTCCTTATCGAACCAGATAGCGGAACCATTTCGAGCCGTTTCACCATATTCAAATTCACGCTGGCTGCGTACCTTAGCTAAATCTATCCCGAGTGCTTGCACTAGCCGGTTGGCCACTTGGCTAAACTTCCAGGCTTCCATATTGTGCGTTCCGCCCATGGACAGACGCATGTTGCCAGCCTGATGGAATTCATTACGGCGGGCGTGGCCACCAAAATCATCATGGTTTTCTAGAATTAGTATGCGCGCATCGTCACCGTGAAGTTCACGATAATAATGAGCTGCAGCCAGACCAGAAATACCACTGCCGACAACCACCAGATCATAGCTTTCGGACAACAACTTAGCGTCATTGAACACCCCACCGTCTCGCAACGCATGGGCAACTTCAAAAGAACCTGGCTGCGAACCACGCAAGCCAGTTTCCGTCGGTGGGTAGGCAGCACCATCACTGGTACTGCTTAAAGAAGGCTCTAACGAAGTCGCTAGCGCAACAGACGGCAGCATCGCAGCCAACCCTGCTATTCCTGCTGCCTCCAAGAGATCGCGGCGGGAGATATTGCGGTTCATGCCCAATTGTAAATCGGTCTTCTTCATCACTCAGCCTGTTTAAGTTGGTGCGCAGCGCAGTCAATATCGGCATAGGTAGTGAAAACCCATCGATCGCTTTGCCAATCGGCGACGTACCAGCCGCAGGAAACTTCCTCCGGATCAGATGTGTAGCGATCGAGCCAACTCGCCTTGAAGCTCGCTGTCGTCGCACTAATCCGTTCTGACTTCAGATCCAATAGCGTGGCGTTCAACCAACCTTCAGTCAACCAACCCGCCATGGGAACTTTCAACCAGGTTGTTTTGTCGGTCCGCGTGACTTCACCGCTGCTTTCATGAGTGACAATCACGTCTGCGTAAAAGGTCAGTAGCCGATCAATGTTGTTGCCCGGCATATTCGCCCATAGTGGTGCATATTCGTCAGCGAACCATACAGTTGGATCTGCGGGAGAGGGTGCGGCCACCGCATGCCCGGTGACCGATCCCAATAACAACGCTAAGGCAAAAATCTTGTATTTCATCATCTCAAGTCTCACTAGTGGGTGCTGCAATTGGGAACGCTATGTGCGCCTGCGCGCTGATGCGAAACGCCGGGCTGCCTGACCAAACCATTTAAATAGGGCCTGATATTCAACTCTTTCTGGAAACCGCCACTCGGGGTGCCATTGCACACCCAATACATCCCGGCCCGGCATAGATACCGCTTCAACTAACCCGTCGGGTGCCAGCGCCTCCACTTTTAGGCCAGCCGCCAAGCGTTTTATGCCTTGGCTATGCAGAGAATTCACTTCAAATTGGGTTTTACCGATCAGATCTGCAAGCACGCCACCCGGTTGCAATGCCACTTTATGAGCAGGTCCATACTGACTATCGCGATCTTTCGCCGGATTTTCTCGATGATCATGATGTTCACCGGTTTCGTGCACGGCCTGATGAAGCGAGCCACCGAGGGCGACATTCAACTCCTGAAAGCCGCGGCACACCACCAGTAGGGGGATCTGAGCTGCCAGGCACGCATCGATAAGCTCAAACACCGCCACATCCCGCTGCCCATCCAACATAAAGGCAGGCTCGTCAGCCCCACCTTCATCGTAGTAACGCGGATGGACGTTGCTGGGACTACCCGTTAGAAACACGCCGTCCACCCTGTTGAGGAGTTCTGCAATCGGTGTTGGTCCGGTCCCGCCATCAAGATCCAGGCCTGCTCCCCAGGACGGCATCAACAGCGGTATAGCATCCGCCCCATTAAGGACCGCATTGATATATTTTTCACCCACACAGTGAAAAGGATGAATGCCCACTGGCCTAACATCGCTTGGCAGTAACACCAGAGGTCGTGACATTGAAGACCTCAATCTTGAAAAACGCCCATTTTAGCCGACTCCGGACCCAAAGCGCTTAGCGGCGGGTAGGAAAAGATATAGCATAAAGGCAGTGGCGTCCTACACGCACAAAGGTATCTATCCGCCAGCACCCATAGACTTCGTGGTTATATAGTTTGTCCGCCAAAGGAGAACAAATGCCTGAAATTAGCCTGCAAGTTCAATGCGCCAACCTCTCCGACCTGGTCGATGTCGACTCGTTCGGCGAACCGGTGGGCGCGCTACCGAAACAAACCGATAGCGGTTTCTTCGAGGAATCTAATCTCGCCGCCGGAACCTGGGAGTGTGAACCTGGGATCCTCAAAATTGACTTGGACCTCACTGAGTTTTGTCACCTACTAAAAGGTCATTGGATTCTAACTTCAGAATCTGGCCAGGTGACGGAAGTTAAAGCGGGGGACAGCTGGGTTTTTCCTAAAGGCTGGAAAGGCACTGGAGAAGTCGTCGAGACTGTTCGCAAGGTCTACATGATAATCAGTTAGGCCGGCGCGAAACGCAGCCCGGCGCAATTACTTCCCAGCGCGTCCCTTGGGGCATCGGCAACGTTGATACCACCCTCACAGTTAGGAAATCTTGGCCCTTTTACTCCGCAGAGATGGCCCACAAGAAGTGCTATTATGCGCACTTCAAAGTGACAACCAATAAAAGCTACTCGCACCACCATCTACCGGAGAAACAACAAGTGCCTATAAGTCGAGAGATTCATCTTAAATCACGCCCCCAAGGCAAACCCACAACCGAGAATTTTGAGTTAGTCGAAACCAACATCCCAGACCCAGGTGCTGATGAGGTTCTGGTCAAGAATCTGTACATGTCGGTTGATCCCTATATGCGCGGGCGCATGGCTGCGGCATGGCCGCTCGGCGAAGTTATGATCGGTGGTGCACTGGGCAAGGTGGTCGCCTCCAACAATGAAAACTTCGCCGTCGGCGACTACGTCAGCAACGGTGCCAGCTGGCGCGAATATTTTATCTCCAACGGCAAAGACATAAACAAGATCGACCCAGACCTGGCGCCCTTGAGCGCTTTTCTTGGCGTCATGGGCATGCCCGGCCTCACGGCATACGGCGGCCTGCTCGTCACTGGCGAGCTGAAAGATGGCGAGACAGTATTTGTTTCTGCAGCTTCTGGCGCAGTCGGCTCTGTCGTGGGCCAGATCGCAAAGATCAAAGGTTGCACGGTCATTGGCAGCGCCGGCAGCGATGACAAGGTCGCTCAGCTCACCAATGAATTCGGTTTTGACCACGCCTTCAACTACAAGACCGCCGATCCACTCACAGAACTCAAGAAAGGCGCGCCCAAAGGCATCGACGTCTACTTTGAAAATGTCGGTGGCGCACAGCTTGAAGCGGCGCTAACCCATATGCGCGTGAATGGCCGAATCCCGATCTGCGGCATGATCGCCCACTACAACGACGATGGCACACCCACACCTGGACCCCGCAACCTGATGGAAACCATCTACAAGTTCATCACCCTAAAGGGTTTTGTGGTATCAGCATTCGGTGCACAACAACCGCAATTCTTACAGGACATGTCCGGTTGGATTAAGTCCGGTCAAATGAAGTATCACGAGACGATCTTTGATGGGATCGAAAAAGCACCAGAGGCGTTTATGGGCCTGTTCGACGGATCGAACAATGGCAAGATGTTAGTTAAGTTGAGTGATGGCTAAACAGCTCACTTTGGGGTGCGTTCTTTTGGGCGCATCCTGATTTGGTTGGGGCGCTCAGCTTGATCGGCTTTTGATGGCACTCTAATTAGTGTTTTTCGACTTGCGCAGGAGACCTCGCACAACCAACGTAATCTCGTATTCTTTCCTTTTTGCGAGTCGACTATCATCACCAGCCTAACGAAGGATGGCTAAATGAACGGCGCAAAAACCCATTTGGCAATAACGGCGGTTCATGAAGCGGGACACGCGCTTGGAGCCCTCAAGGTGGGTCGTTTCGTGGCCAACGTTGCTATTAGCCATCAGTCACCCGGCATGGGCGTGACTTACACACATAAAAGCGCAAAGAACCCTTTTGATCTATCAACGAACCCACAATATGCATGGCAGCATACTTTGGAAACCACCATCAACGATGCGTTTATGACGATCTCCGGTCCTTGCGCAGAAGCAAAGTTTCTAGGAACACCGATACGCAGCCTTGGCTGCCAATCGGACTACGAACATTGCATCGCGATCTTTGGACGACTGAAAACATTAGCCAAATTTGCTTCCCAGTATGGCGATATTGAATGCCCCGAACCCATTCAACTGATGAATAGCACGCGCAGTCGCGCTCGTGGGTGGGTTGCTTCTCCAAATAATTGGCGCGCCATCAACTGTATTGCGCGAACTATGTATGAGCAGGGAGAGATCGATGCTGAAGCACTACAACAGGCTATCGGTGACTCCATGGTGCTTGGGATATCGCCACAACTTAATCTTAAGGAAAGCGAAGGCTAGCCGAGTTTCCTAAAGCCTAAGCACTTTGACTGCAGGCCAAAGAAACAGTCGCGCATTTTAAGCAATCTTGCGGCCTAGGCGGCCCAGGAGTCGGCTCAACATTCCTTGTCTCGATGGTTGGGCAATCTGATCGCCCAGCTTTGGAATCCAAATCACATCATCTGGTGGCTCACCGCATGCTTCAAGACCTGAGGGATATAAGCTAGCAAGCCAGGCACAAATGAACGCATCGAGCTGATCGTGCTTAGGCCCAGGCACTGAATTTCCCATTACACTGGCGAGCTCGTTCTCATCCTTCCAACCCGTCTGCTTTGCAACTGCTGACAATTGCACGTTGAACCCTTCCAATTTGGATTTATGCGTACTCGATGCGCCTAGCGCGTGGGCCGTCGCTTGAGGATATACCTCAATGCAATCAAATTCGGTAGCCAGTTCATCGAATAGCGCAAATCCAACTAACATCCACCATTGATTGGCATGGGGTAGTCTATTCTCAGCGCCATTGTTTAGAAGATGGACCTTGGCTTTCTCTCGCGCGAGCTCAAAGCCATCTCGACTAGGCGTAGCAAAACAACTGATCCCGCGTTGATCCATTGCGACTTCGCACGATCGCCTTCCATCTTTCGCATAGGTTTTTGGTGCATCGATAGCGACGCAGCGAATTGGAGCGCCGGTACGATCACTCAAACTTTTGAGATAGGACAATGTTGCTTGAGCAAAGGATCTTACCTGGTCTTCGTCCATGGCCGCGACGTTGCCCTGGCCGCGTGGTATTTCATCCTTCCGCATTGGGATTGGCGTGAGCCTACCGCCAAGGATCTGTGCAGCGCAGATTGGCAGCTTTTTCTGCTTCGCGAACGCCACATCAATACCAATAAAAATGGGACTAGACACTGATTACTCCCATACCCAGGCCATGACTGTAGTATAAATCTGTGCTTGTTTACATAGACATGAGAAAGACTAACTTCGCTGGACTAAAATCGTAGCGAACCTGTATCGGGACGCCAAGGAAAGAGCACCGCGATCTGTACCAAGTAAATCGCGGTTGGACGTAGCCTCTCTCTGGCGGGATTGAGACTCGCACAAAATTGCAGACGCATTGCACACATGAAGAAGCAAGTTAGCAATTCGACCATGCCCTAACTGTGGATTTTCGAAAGTTCAAAGACTAAGCTCTTGCTTGCTGCTGGTTGTCGAAAAATTGAGTGAGAATTATGACGGTACTTTTTCATGGAAACTTCGCATTGGACCGAGCCAGAATGGCGAAGCTGATAGCGTTAGCGCTCAAAAAGCCAGAACACAAAGACAAACAACTAGCAGAACCATTCGATTATGGCGCCCCGTTCGCTGCAACTTACAGAAGCTGGCTTCACAAGACGGGCATGGCTGAGATGGGCTTGCCCCTAAAGCTGACTGACATGGGTCGAGTTTTATTTGAGAATGACCCTTCTTTCGAAACCAATATCGCGAAGTGGTTCCTGCATCGTGAACTCGTAACCGACCCAGAGCGGGCTGAGGCTTGGCACTTTTTTAGCGAGGAGTTTTTACCTTCCAAGACCGAATTTAGCAAAGCCGACCTTATTGACGGGCTCGCAGAGAAACTAGCACCACACAGCATGAAACACTTTGGGCCAGGCAGTAAATTGAACCAACAAATTGCACGAAAGATTATTCAGGTATACACAGAGGCTTCGGGGTTAGGCGATCTCGGACTGATTGAAAAGGCAGGCGATGGCTTTCGTCGATTGAAAGTCAAGAAACTGGGACCTTGGAGAAGTGCGACAGAATTATCGAAAGCCTTCTGAATCACTTTGATTGCTGACGAACAATATAGCTCGAAAAAATAACCTTCAATCTATTGCGATACCATGGACTACAAACAATTTAGCGCCTTCGTAAAGCAAGTCCCGATCGGCAAGCGCCTCCCTGAAGCGATATACATACATCAATCCGCTATCGGTCTTTTGCCCGCACAGCTTGCGACTTTTGTCCTCAAGATAACCAAAGCTTTAAAGATCAACTCGAAGCAATGGCAACTACTTAAGCTCTACAAGCGAGACTTCAAGCTAACACTGCTCAGCTACCCTACGTTTTTCGATGAGCCCTACCCCTCTCTCTCTAAAAGTTACACTGTTGATCTATCAAAGCTAACGGTACGAGAAGCAAACTACGGCAAGTCTGACAACCCGCCGATACTACACAGACGAGAGACGTTCGTCGCACCTGACCACCCTCAGATAGATTTTTTTAGCAGCTTTACGCAGGAAGGGGAAGCAATAGGGCTCTATGAGAACACTCGCATTATCGGTTTTAAGCAAAGCTGGGAGCGGGTTATTAGACGGAAAGGATATTACCTTGATAATGAAGCTCGACTAAAACCTCTCGGAGAAAAACCTAACCGTACTAGCACCAATCCGTTTAGCGGCGACATAGAGCGACACAAAACTGCTATTTCTCGAGACAAGTTATCAGTCCCACTTTTCCTGATTGCACAACGCGGTTATCTCAACGGTGAATATACAGTTCTGGACTATGGATGCGGCAAGGGTGATGACTTACGCGAGCTTGAAGAACACAGCGTTGACTGCATGGGGTGGGACCCTGCACACCGCCCTGATCCCGATATAGAAGCTTGTGACATCGTAAACCTTGGGTTTGTCATCAATGTTATCGAAGACAAAGAGGAACGAGCAGAGACTCTGAGAAGAGCTTACGAATACACAAATAAACTGCTAGTTGTATCTGCAATGCTCGGCAACGAACGGATCTATGAGCGCTTCAAACCATTTAAAGATGGCGTGATAACAGGACGGAATACGTTCCAAAAGTACTACGCGCAAGGCGAACTCCAACAGTTTGTCGAAACCACGATTGACGACAACGCAATCGCGTTAGGGCCTGGTGTCTTTGCGGTTTTCAAAGACAAGCTAGAAGAGCAAAATTACTTACTCAAACGACAGCGGACCCGCCACCAATGGCGGCAATTGACTGCAAGAACGACAAAGCCAGTCAGCAAGAAGGTGGCCAGAGACCTATTCAATAAACATCGCGCTATATTCGAAGACTTTTGGTACACCTGTCTAGATTTAGGCCGCTTACCAGCCAGAGACGAGTTCGAACAACATAACCAAATCCGCCAAATTGCGGGTTCGCATAACAAAGCATTTCTCCTATGCGCCGATCACTTCGATGAACAGCAATTCGAACAGGCCCAACAGGAGCGAACCAATGACTTGCTCGTGTACTTTGCGCTTAGTTTTTTCAAAAAACGTCCTGCCTATGTACGGATGCCGCTGAGTCTCAAGAGGGACGTCAAAGCCTTTTTTGAGAAGTACACGGATGCTAGAGATCAAGGCAAAGCACTGTTGTTCAGCGTTTCAGAGCCGCAGGCAATCTTCGACGCATGCGTCAAAGCTAGCGATACACTTCCTGCCAGCCAACTAAATGGCCAGCATGATTTTATCTTCCAACAACAATATCTTAATCAATGCCCAAAAGAACTTCGCGTGTATGTGGGCTGTGCAACGCAGCTCTATGGTGAGTTAGATAATATTCACCTAATAAAGGCGCATATAACGAGCGGCAAGGTTAGCCTGTTGGCCTACGATGATTGGGACAAAGAGACTCCGCTCTTACGAGAGCGAATTAAAATCAATATGAGAGAACAACATGTAGATTTCTTCGACTATCTAGGCGATTTTCAGCCTCAGTCTTTGACAAACAAAATGGACTTCCTACCTTAACGAACTCAGGCGCTCAGCGATCTCGTTCCAGGGGATTTCCTCGGTCAAATGACACCAGGAGAAACGCAAAGCACCCAAAATTTCATCTTCCTCAAGCCCCATTGCTTCCAGAACATGGCTAGGACTATAGCTTGAAGATGTACACGCACTACCGTTCGATACAGCGGCAACACCTTTGAGTGCAACCATCGCAGCTTCAGAGTTAAGCCCATCTATCGAAAAATTCAATGTAGACGCTAATACCGGTCCATCACCATGATATCGCGGCTTTAGATCTTGAAGCGCTAGTTTCGCAAGTTGCTTCACCTTCGAACATATATCTTTCCGAATCTGATGATTCGCCATCGCCAACTCAGCTGCCTTACCAAACCCAGCTATCTGATGCACTGGTAATGTACCTGGACGCAGTCCGCGTTCTTGCCCTCCGCCAAACATCAAGGGCACCAAAGGCGGCCGCTTGTACTTTCGCCGGCGGGTTATCAGCGCACCCACCCCTTTAGGGCCATAAACTTTATGCGCGGAACAACTGATCAAATCGATACGCCCATTCAGCAGCGGAGCAAACTCCTTTCCGTAAGTCTGCGCGGCATCAACATGAAAATAAGCGTCATGACCTGCCAATACTTCAGCATATTCATCCAACGGCTGAATAGAACCAGTCTCATTATTTGCATGCATCAGACTCACGAGCACTGTTGTGGGTCGCAAAGCTTTGCTCAACTCATCTACCGATACATGACCATTAGCATTTGACTTCAGGTACGTGACTTCAAACCCCTTGGACTCTAAGTGCGCTATGGGTTCAAGGACCGCTTTATGCTCAATCGCAGAAGTAATTATATGGCGCTTGTCCTGCTCGATTGCGTGACCAGCAAGCCCCAATATCGCCAAATTGTTTGCTTCCGTCGCCCCACTAGTAAAGACGACTTCACCCTTGTCTGCTCCTACTACCAAACCAATTTGTTCTCGAGCCTTTTCCACGGCAGACTTAGCGATGATGCCATACTCATGAGTGCGCGAGCCTGCATTTGCAAACTCAAACTCCATATATTTTCTCATTATTTCAATAACTTGAGGTTCCATTGGGGTAGTTGCATTGCAATCTAAATAAATAGTCATAAGTGATTTTTTGGACAACTGTTGTCAGATATACGACGAACCGCTACTATAGATGTTTGTATCTATACATACAAACATCTATAGGGCGCACACAAACTATATGGACACTTCATTTGAATACGTATTTCCTGCCATTCGGGGTATACAGGCTGGGCGAGAATACTACGTTTCAATGTGCCCGCTTAGACTTATCCCAAAGATATTTCTATTTGACGAGGAAGAACTGGTCCCCGAGTTACGCGCGCAGCGAATACTAAACCATGCCCGTGTGCCAGAAATGGCTAGCTATCTGATAGAAAACAAAAAGAATTATGTATTTAGCTCCATCACGGCATCAATTAACGGGCTGGTTCAATTCGAGCCTCTAGGAGAAAAAGGTAATGCCAGTCGTGTGGGCAACTTGAAGATCGATATGAACTCCCAATTCATCATCAATGATGGGCAGCATCGGCGAGCAGCGATCGAAATTGCCCTCAAAACACGCCCCGAATTGGCCGACGAAACTATTTCTGTCGTATTTTTTGTTGACCGCGGTCTGGAGCACTGTCAGCAAATGTTTACCGATCTGAACCGCTACGCTATACGGACTAGCCCCTCAATCGGAATTTTGTACGACCACCGCGATGAAAGAGCCATCATGTCAAAGGCAGTTGTGGCACAAAGTGATGCTTTCAAAGACATAGTAGAAATGGAGAAGAGCTCGCTCTCAGCTCGATCACGTAAGCTTTTTACGCTGAGTGCCATACACTCTGCCAATATCGCTATTATCAATGGTCGCGAATACGAAGGTACAGAAGAAGCTATTAATCTATGTTGCACCTATTGGAACGAGATTTATAAACACATACCTGAGTGGAGACTCGCCCAGGAAGGCAAACTCACTTCAGGGGAAATACGTCAGAGCTACGTGCATAGCCATTCAATAGTGCTACAAGCCTTAGGTAATCTCGGTGGAGAGATAGCTGAATTACCTAATAATCAACAAAAGCAGCGGCTGAAACTACTCAAAGAACTCAACTGGAAGCGCTCTAACAGTGATACCTGGGAAGGCCGCTGTATGCTCGGCGGGAGAATGCAAAAGTCTTCTTCAAACGTTGCACTGACCACTAACCTACTCAAAAAACAAATAGGGCTGCCTCTCTCACCAGAGGAAGAAAGAATCGAAGACGCATTTAATAGAGGCGACAATGGCCAGAAGTAAAGCCAAAGAACGTAAAACGGCATTTAAAGAACTAGGTTTTAAACAAACCATCGCCGCACTTAGCAAACAGATCCAACAACTTTATCTAAGTGATGAAATACCCTGGGTACTTGGATACTCCGGCGGTAAAGATTCTACCGCCACACTCCAACTAGTATGGTACGCCCTCCAGGAACTAAACTCCGATGACTGGCACAAGCCCGTACACGTCATTAGCACCGACACTCTGGTAGAGAATCCCGTTGTAGCACTTTGGGTAGAAAACTCATTGAACACTATGGGTGATTCTGTCGCGGCTCTACATAAAAACTTCCCCATTCAACCTCACCGTCTAACACCTGAAATACAAGATCGATTTTGGGTCAACCTGATTGGTCGCGGCTACCCAGCGCCGCGACCTAAGTTTCGTTGGTGCACAAGCCGATTAAAAATTAGCCCATCCAACAACTTCATCAATAACGTGGTGAAGCAAAACGGTGAAGCAATTTTGGTATTGGGTACACGCAGCGCAGAGGGCGCTAGTCGTGCAAGTAACGCAAAAAAGTTTCAAGAAGGGAAAAAAACCAAACTTGTGACACAGAAGGACGGCTCTAAGAAAGAAGTTATTACCTGGCAAAAAGAGAACACTCGTAAAGACGCTAACCTCAGCGTTTCCAAAGACCTAGACCGCGCCTGGGTTTACACGCCAGTAAATGAATGGTCTAACGATGACGTTTGGCAATACCTTACTCAAATTAAAAACCCCTGGGGATATCGCAATACAGATCTTCTTGGAATGTATAGCGGTGCTACAGAGGATGGCGAATGCCCACTCGTTGTAGACACCTCAACCCCAAGCTGTGGCGATAGCCGTTTTGGTTGTTATGTCTGCACTCTAGTGGAAGAAGATAAGTCCATGAAGGCAATGATCAACAACGACGACGAAAAAGAATGGATGCTACCTATCCTGGATTTTCGTAACAAGTGGTTGAGTGTTAAAAACGAAAAACGCGAATACAGAGATTTCCGACGCATGAATGGGAACCTCACGCTTCACAATGGCAGATTAGTCCACGGCCCTTACCGACAACATCATAGAGAAAACATGTTAGCCGCGTTGCTAGAAGCTCAAGAGGCTATTCATGAGCTAGCGCCACCAGAAGCAAAAGGCTTCGAATTGATTGGGCTAGACGATCTCGAGGAAATTCGACGAATTTGGGTGGCCGAAAAACACGAAATAGAAGACACGATCCCAGGTATTTACGAACAAGTAACGGGTAATTCCTACCCTGGTAAGGACATTGACGAACGTCAAAACCTTAAAGCAGGTGACCTACAGCTGCTTGAAGAACTTTGTAACGAGCAAGGTGACCCAGAGGGTGTGCTCTACCAATTAACCCGGGAATTACTACATATCGAACATCAAAACCGTACGCTCGTAAGGCGGAAAGGCCTATTTGACAATATGCGGAAGTCACTTAAAAAGGCTGCTTTCACCACTGAAGAAGCTGCTCTGGAATTTGCTCAACGCAGGGGAGCTTCATTTGACGAAAGCCTTGAAGAAGATAATGCCGCAGACGAATACATCATCGCCTCTGACAACGAAAAATATACAGAAATAAAAGCGTCATGATTTTCGAAGAATTGATCATTCACAATTTCGGTATCTACAAGGGTCGACACCAAATTGAGCTGACACCCAAATCTAGCAAAGAACCCATCATCTTATTTGGCGGACTAAACGGCGGCGGCAAGACTACCTTTCTAGACGCGCTCCAACTGACTCTTTATGGCAAGTTCGCACGCTGCTCTAACCGCGGCAACTTAGCGTACGACGACTACTTACGCGAAGCCATCAATCGCCACAGCCCAGCCGAAGAAGGCGCGCAGCTAGAACTAACATTTTCAAGTTTTCTCGACGGGGAATTACAGACATATCGGATCAAACGCTTTTGGCGATCGGTGGGTATAAGCATCAGGGAAGAAATGGAAGTCATCCATAATGGTAGGCTCGACCCAGTAATGACAGGTCAATGGTATGAGTACGTCGATGAGTTTATTCCGCTTAACATTTCCAGCTTGTTCTTTTTCGATGGCGAAAAAATTGAGTCGCTCGCCGACCCGGAAGGATCTGCCGATCTAATCCGCACCGGCATTACATCATTGCTAGGGTTAGACATCGTTGACAAACTCGGAACCGACTTGAATGCCCTGCTACGGACCGGTATCAGCTCAAGTAAAAAAAACGAGACAAAACCAAAAGATCAAGCCGCAACTTCCAAACAAGAAGCTGAGCTGCATGAACTTAAGAGTCGAGAAACAGAGTTAAACACCAGCTTCGCTAGCACCACCACCGCTATAGACAACTACAACAAGGAAATTAGTAGCCTTAAAATAAGTTACCGTAGTGCCGGTGGCGAGCTCTTTGATCAACGCGATGCAATGGCTACCAAACTTAGCGGTGTTGAAGTTCAAATCGAGCAGAAAGAAGCGTTGCTACGCAAACAGGCTGAAGGCTTGGCCCCCCTCGCTTTAGTCGAGGAGTTAGTGCTGCAGAGTCTTAAGCAAGCCCATGCCGAAAGCAGTGGCCGAGAAATCAAACAATTTCTCAGAAAAATCGATGAGCGTGACGGTAAACTCATTAAGCATCTAGAGAATAACGGCGCCGATCTGAAAAGCATCAAACTATTGAAAGTAAAACTTTCGGTAGAGAATCGCGCGCAAGCAAAAAAAATCCCCAAAAGCTTTTATCTCAACACACCCATTGAAGCTTTTAACGGTCTCAGCTCCGAAAATTTCAGCGAATCAAGAATAGAAAGCCGCCATCTGAACGAAGAGATCGCTGTACTGGACGAACAGCGTATCAACGCGGAACGGCATTTGTCAGCTGTGCCTGAAGAGGCCGCCATCGCGAACATACAACAGCAGTTGAATACAATTGAAACGAGTCAAGTGCAAGAGTTAGCTAAACACAGCATTCTCCATGACCAGTTATCATTAACACGGCGCCAAGTCGAGCAAGCAGAAACCAAATTGGACAACGCCAATCGCTCCGAGAACAAGAGCAACTTCGAGTCCGAACTTGAGCAAAACATACTTGAAAATGTTAAAGATGTTAAAACCGTACTGGCTAAATTTCATTTAGCCATGGTGGAAAAGCACATCAAACACCTTGAGTCGCTAATCTTTGATAGTTTTATATCACTTATACGCAAGTCTCAATTGGTCAAGCGCATAACTATCGAACCAGAAAGCTTTCGGCTAACACTGTTCGATCAACAACTCGATCCAATCCCGAGCAACCGACTTAGTGCAGGTGAACGCCAGATACTCGCAATATCGATTCTATGGGGGCTAGCTAAAGCCTCCGGGCGCCCCTTACCTGCAATCATAGACACACCTCTAGGTCGGCTAGATTCCAAGCATCGGCAACAATTGATTAGTAACTATTTTCCGAATGCCAGCCATCAAGTCATCTTGCTGTCCACTGACCAGGAGATCGATCGGAGTTATCGTGATGGCCTTAGTAAATATATCGGTCGCGAATATCACATTGAATACGACGAGTCGTTACAAACCTCGACCATAACAGAGGGGTATTTCTAGTGACTATTGACCACGTTTACATATCGGAGAAAGGCAAAAAACAACTCAGTAGGCTGAAATCTAAGACTGGGATTCACCAGTGGAACTATCTCTGCCGATGGGCTTTTTGCTTATCAATACAAGAAAAATCAGTACCTCCGCTAGAAGACATCAATACCGACAGTAACATCGATATGACCTGGCAAACTTTCGCGGGGGAGTACCATGAGGTTTATACGGCCCTTCTTAAGACAAGGATACGGCATGATGGGTTAGCTAATGATGACGATACTCTTAAACTGTATTTTACTATCCACTTACATCGTGGAATCTCATATCTTGCAAAAAGAGTAAATTCGATTAGTGACCTCAGTCAACTATAGGTTGTTGCATGAACGAGCGAAACGACATAGATCACCCTATTTGGCGAAAGAAGGTAGATGCCAGCTTTCTTAACAATCTGGTAACACCGATACCACAATGGCTTTGGCATACCTGGGAAATTGAAAAACTTTTCGGCAACGTAGCTTCTAAGAAAAATCCAGAAAGCCTAGTAAGCCTAACTTTTAATAAAGTGATTTATACAGGGCATGTTGTTACAAGCACACAAAATAGTGGACGCCAGTTGGTACGTCTGTCTATCTGCTTGAAACTCAAAAACCTCCTCCGTGAACAGTTTTTGATGAGTTATATGAGATCACTTGAAGGACAGCTTTCAAGAAATCTAGGTTACTCCGGTGATATCGAATTGGACATCCCCTTCTGGGAATTTATTGACATTGAATTCAATTCTTCTATCAAGACCTTCCACCTAACCGCACACTATCAACAAAAAGCGACTTTCCCACTAGTCTTCCAGAAGCTTGTAAGCTCCCCGGCTATTAAGAAGGTAGACGATGAACTTGAATTGAAAAGCGATCACCGCATCCACAAACAGGATTGGAAACCAAGACAAGATTATAGATCCGAGATTGGTGCAGAAAACGTAATCTACACTCTGATAGACACAGAAAATAAGTTGATATACATCGGTGAAGCAAAAAAACTAATTTCACGCTTCGACAATGGGCACCCGGATATTAGTAATTGGGACCACTATAAATACAACGTTTTACCTGAAAGCTTAAGATCACACCGCCTTGCGCTAGAGCGAATGGCCATTAGGGACTTAGCAGCTTTGCTGGAGAATAAGCAATCCGTTGATTGCATGAATATTTCTAGTTACAAGCTCGCGAATCGGAAAATTGATAAGTAGTGTTTTCTTTGCTCATCTAGAATACTTTCTTATAACGGTTACCATGAATAAGCTGGTTAAGACCAAACCCAGTAAAGCTTGAAAAGCTGATACGACTCGAACCCAGGTGCCAGCTGGTGAAAAATCGCCATAGCCCAGCGTTGTAAACGTGACCACACTATAGTAGATGCCAATTCCCAACGCCTCCCAAGGGCTGCCTTCCGAAGAAAAAACGCTCACCACTTCAGCCTCACCTTGGTCATAGTTTCCAGATGAGTAAACCCCTTCGAAAGCATATATAAGGGAACAAAGAAAAATAACGAAAAAAGCGATGCATACTACTTTACTTGGAGACTCACCGTAGTCTGACACCCAACCAAAAACACGCAAAGGAATAGATTTTGTATAAGAGCCACTTCTAATTAGTTCATGGTTTTCCTCGATGTAGAGTCTCGATGCATCCTCATCAGAAGCAGCAAGTTCATATTGTCGTCTCGCACTTCTAATCAAACTAACTAATTCGTGAGAATCGTCTTTGTGCTTCTTGAAGCTCGATATTGCTTTTTCATACAACTCGCCTGATCTAAGGTGGCTAATATTCAATGCGGAGATCGATGCGCCTTGTATGTATCGTTTGTAGCATTCAGTACTCCCAACAATTTCTTCTTTATCGCCGCAATTCTCCCAGCAAGTAATTTTTTCCAAATAGTCTTTGCTCGCCAAATCGGTAGCAACAGCGAGCTTCAATGCAATTGACGCGATACGCCCATCATCACTCCCCGCACTAATCTTTTCATATAGCCCGACCAATTTTTCCTGGTGTAGCTCCCGGACATTCGCAACATTCATCTTTAGTAGGTCAGACTCTTCTTTGTCGAACTCTTCAGCTTCATAAGCTATAGTATTAGCATCATCAGCACTGTAATTATTTTTATTCGCGCGAGCCCAAGCGTGCCGCTTCCCTACAAATATCGGATTCTCTTTTTGTTCCATCAACCAACTTTCAAATTTGTCGATTTCTTGCCGTGCAAGATCATCGGCAGATTCGTCATCAGTAAAATTTTCAATTTGATGGTCAATGAAGTAATCGACAAGGAACTCGATACCAGAAACAGAACCTCTTAAATTGACCTTACTCACCAGCTCGGCAAACACTCCATCGTACCAATCCTGTTTCATGAGTCCTCACCATTACCCAAATAACTATTCAATTCACTTTTAATTTTGAGAAGGAGTTTAAGATCCTCTTTTTCAACTTCAAATTCAGCAAGCTTGGTAACAAGCGATAGAAAACCTTTAATTTGTTTTCGCCTAGCATTGAGGTTGGAGTGGTCAGGCGGGAGGTCTTCTAATCGTACCCCGCTCTCAAGTAGGCTCAATCTTTCGCTGTCTTCGATGGCAGAAACAAACTCCCTCGCCATATTTACATTTGTAATTTCTGCCTTCTTTCCTTGCTCAGATGTTATTGCCCGATAGACTCGGTGCAACGCGTCTTTATTCTTGAACTCGTATACATCATTATCCTTATCCTCGGTCCACTTGAGCCATTCCCGCGCCCCACGACTGGGCGACAGAAACTCAGAGAGTAGCGTATAATGTTTTTGTAATATTTTGTCGCCGTACATATCGTCTTTCTTAAGCTGTTGAAACGCTCTATAGTTTCGAAACCTCCTCCCAGCCTCGACATCTGAAATTCCAAGTAACGCGCCGATTTGCTCAAATGAATTTCCTGCACAATGACGTTCATCGATCAATCTAGCGCTTTGATATCCAGACCACCTTTTTGGACCAGAAACATGCCTAACACCCATAAGCCCTGCTGAAAATTCCTTAATCTCTTCATCAGTCCCTTCGATACAAACAACACTTAATCCCTTCGAGCTTTTAACTACCTTTTCTGGGAGATCTATTTTTCCTTCTAAATAATCCTCAATTAGCCCCTTTAGTGCAGCTGCCCTTCTGTTACCTTCCACTATTAAATAGAGATCATCCTTCTCAACTGACCTCAATTTCCTGACGACGATACGATCCATCTCAAGAAAACCATTTTTTACAATTGAATCTCTCAGCTCGCCGAGCTTCTCTTTTTCTAGCCTTTTTAGCGTTGATTCTTGTTCATCAACGATTTCTTCCTCTTGGTAAATTTTTAAATCCCGTTCATAGTCCAATCGATAATTATTCGGATCCAACATCAATTGATTTAGGGACACTGACAAATTATTATCTTTCATTTTATCTCTTTGATACTTATTTAAGGTTGGAAGACATCGTGACTAGCCTTTTACTTAAACCATTGCCTGCCTTCCTGGTCATAAACAAACCCCTCGTTAATCAGCAGGGCAGTGATACTACTTTCAATCTTAATTTCCATAAGCTCTTCCAAACGAGCTTGAATCGCTGGAAGCGCCATAGGCTTTGCAATCTCAGTCAGGAGAAACCTAATCGCCTGGGAAAGATTCAAACGACGAGTATCTCCTTCCCATTCAGCCAAACCCAGAAACATCGCGCGGCCCAAATAGAATCGATCATCGCGTTGAGCTAAGTTCATCAATGCATAAGCGGACGGCATTTGCTTTGAGTCGTCGCTAACTTCTACGAATCCCGGAATTTCAGAAACATGAATGCCTTTCTGCCTGGCCTTTAGTTCCTTATAAAGAATATCTAATTTAGGCCCATTATCTTCAGCGCCACCAACATCACGTTCAGCCAGACCCCAAAGGTCCGGTCCTACTAGGATCATGCGTTCTGTTGCATGCAGTTGAAGGCTTTTCGGAACGCCACGAATAGCTGCCAAACGTTCTTTAAGTTCTTTACCTTTAAGTGGTCCTCCGTTGTCTTCGAGAATTTTCGTAAAAGCATCCGCCATATCAACGCGATCATTAACCGATTGGTTTGAGTCGGAACGCACCCAAACCATCCGATTCAAATATGCCAAATTATCTGAATCTTGGAGGATTATATTGAGAATATAGTTATCAAGTTCCTTCGGGAGCGCCGAGAATTTAGCTTGCAGCGCAGTCAATATTTCACTTGCATGCCACTGCTTCATCAATGGACCGTCGTACATCATCTTACCCACGACCAGTTGAATATTTTTGCACATGCGTGGTGATATCGGATTAAATTTACCTAAACCGTAGATACCTCTACCATACAATTTTGCACCTTGGCTCATTAGAGCATTTTGAGCTCGCCGCTCATCCACTGGTTTTCCCAATAACTCCGTTGCTCTAACTGCCACTTCTGAATAGTGCAACGGACTTTCTGCTTGCAGTAATACTGCTTGAACGACAGACTCGGCTGAAACGCCAAAGGTTAGTAGCCTGGCTTCAGATGATTCATCTCCAAATTGAAGTGCTTGTTTAAATTCATCCCACATTAGAGGAACCAACTCTTGCGCACCCTTATCGGACAGCTCGGCATGAAAGCTCTGTTCTATATCCCGCCTGGACCAGTTGCCCTCCTCCGCTTTGTCTTTAAGGCTTTTACGAAAATTGCTAACGCTCTCGTCCCAAGCATCATGCCTAATACGAGAAACCACACTGGCGCCGCCAATATTTATGACAAGAATCTCATTCTCAGAGAACAGTTCGATAATGGCAGCAAGATGCTGATAGTTACCCATAAATCCTTCGAACCATGGATCTTCTATCTCGAGCATTTCGATATAGAGCGGCGCATTACGATCGATCAAAAGCTGACCAATTTTCAAAGCAATGCAATCATCCCAAAACTCAGTTTCCATGATTTTGGCGACATATTTCTTTTGTATTTGACGAATACGCTCTCGGGTTACTCCTACCAGCTGACCCACCGCCTCCAAAGTCATTACCGTGCCGTTATATCCAGTGCGGCACTCTATTATCTGGCGGTCTTTATCTTTCAATCCACTCAAGGCTTTCGCAAAGTGCGCCTTCAATGGCATAGCGGTTACAAGAGCTACATGATAAGTCTGATCGCTTTCTTCAATGCCTCCAAAAAGTTCCATGGTCTCCGAGGCTGTTGCGCCCGATCCAGCGCTCCCCAAGTGGTTATACAGTTCGTCCACTGCCTCTATCATCACAGCGCAAAAATCTCCCAACGACTTCCGACCAAAATTCGGCCACCTGAGCATAGCGTCAACGGACAAATCGCTTAACTCGGCCAAAGAGGCGATATTCTGAACTCTGAATACGTTCGAAATCCTAACTGGCAAATCTAGTGAGCTGATATTCGCTGTTAGTAGGGACTGGGGAAGAATATTAACCAAAGATACCGGATCTTCAGAATCTATACTGCGCACTAAGTAGGCAAAACGACAAACATCAAGCTGGTCACGGAGCCTCACTGGCACTGAATGCGATAGCTGCTCGTAACTCGCTTCGTGGTGAATTCCATGCGAACGAGCCGCCTCTGCTATATCGGGCTGATCATCACCTAGCTGTTTGACCCAGCCGCTGGCATTGGTTACTTCATTTTCTAACGAAAAATACCGTCCATTATCAGCCTTTCGGAACACAGGCTTCTCGACTGCTTTACTGTATTCCGTGCCTTGGGTATGTCTGTTAAGTTCAATTTCCAGAGCTACAAGGGGCTTAGCAGCGCCGAATTGGTACAAACTTTGCGCTACGATCTGGGCAAAAATCTCGTCTCTATTTAGTGAACCCTCGCTGTCATTCAATACAAGTAATGCAGCTTCCGCGATGGTAAGTTCATTTTTATCCGCAGTGCCAACGGGAGAAGGTTGAAAAACGGCACTAGGCTCTTCCTGATTACAACCCATACCTTTCAACAATAGGTACAAGGGGATTTCTTTTGTGGCCAATTTTATTTCGGCGATTACTGCTATTGAACTTTGGTACTCTTCAGGCAGCGCCCATTTGGCAGCGACTGAAACGAGAACTTTGCCTTGGTGTCGTAATAGCACTTCAGCATTCTGGATTTTAGGACGAATAAAGCCTACGTGGATAATACCCATACTGGTTTCGCGATTGGTCTGCCGCCAGCTATCGTGCAAGGTAGCAAGATCACGATGCACACTTACTTGTATGGGTGAATCGTCACTGACAAGGATGAAATAAAGCTTTAGTGCTGCCATAGCTAAAAACTACGCATCGAAATATTGATCAAGAGGTAGTTGGCCCGTTTGCTGATAGGTGCGATAAAATTCACGGATGCCCGACTCAGCTAATCGTTCGACGAATTCATAGATAGAGCCACCCTTGGGTAACAGCTCAGAGTATTCGACGGCCAAGTACAGTACCCCATCAGGATCGAGCTCACTTACCCGTAGGCTAGCCGCACTCTTTTCCAACAGTAATGCAGGTGGCTCAGTTTTATTCAGCCCCAGAGCAACGGTCAATCTATAGAGGTCGAACTTGATCAACTTGATCCCCTCTGTGCCTTGATCGGGATTAAGTTCTTCGAGCAGCTCATCGAGCTGCGCCCCAGCTGTGGCAGTTAAACCAATACGACTAGGTTCTTCCATTTCAACTACTCTTTACGATACGTGACTGGGTAGCAGAGACGCGCTCTATTAGATAGCGCGCTCCTATACGGTCGGCAAAGTGCTCAATATCTCGCTCGGGATCAATCTCACCCTCATGCACCAAAAGGACAACCTGGTCTGCCATATTTGGAAGGTATTTCAGGACGTTACTTCGATGCTTCGGATCGAGTCGACCTAACGGGGTATCCATAACGATTGGCCCAGCCTTACGTGCCGTTCGATTAAGCCCGTCGATGAGGGACAACGCCACGACCTGTTCTGCACCCGCGCTTCGCTCTTTCAGCACGCGCCCGGCTTGATCAACAATGGCGAGTCCGTAATTCGCATTAATTTGTAATCCGCTATAACTTTTTTCGGTGGTCAGCTCAGCAAAGGCCGCTGTAGCATGCCGTTCAACCTCCTCTCGCAACCCATCTCGAAGCTGATCGATTCCTCTAGTAAATATTGTCTCGAGACTTTGGTACATATTGACTCGAATTGAACTCTTCTGCCCCTGGGCACCTTCACTCTTCGAAATCAGCGTCGCTATATGATCTTGTTCTTTGGTATTTTTCTCTCGGCTCGTTTTGGTCTTTTCAATGTCACCACCTAAGCGTGTTAGCTGTGCCTTTAATAAATCACGTTTGTCTCGCTGGCGCACGATTTTGGCGGTATCAAATTCCCGAATTTCTTCTTCGATCTCGTCTTCTTTGGTTTCAACCTGGATGAGCAAAACCTTGAGTTGTCGCTGCTTATTTTCATTTTGAAGTAACCGACGACCCTCACCCGCAGAACTAATCAAAGTCAGCTTTTCGATTTTCCTATTCAAAAGACGAATTTCTTCGGGATCATAGATAGTTAATTCTTCTTCGGCTTGAAGGTTGATAATCTGCGCACGAATTGGCTGAATCTTATCGTCAGGAATCGACTGCTTGCACGTAGCACAGGTCGGATCATCTATACTTTTCTGCAACGTTCTGATCTGCTCGCTAAGCACGGCCTTTATCTCTGCAACTGCCTGTAGATTGTCTCTCTTGACCTTTATCGTATCCAATGCAGGAGACATATTGTTGTGTAACACATCCAACCAAGCAGTCTTTAACAACTCTCGTTGCTCATCGCCCAGGCCTAATAGCTGTTCTTCGGCTGCCTTCCGCTCTGCAGTCAAACCCTCAAGTTGAATTTTTTTACGCTGCACGCCTTCTGTATTTTTAAGCTCATCATCAATATCATCGACCTGTTTTTCAATCATCATATGTTGAGCAGATAAATCTTTTAGGTCGTTTTCAAGCAGCGTCAGCTTTATCTCCAATTGATTCTGCTGCTCACCGAAACGCTTAAGCTCAGTGTTTTTCTTCGCGTCTCTGGCCTGCACTCGCCTGGCGCCTTTTAGCAGACTACTGAATTCGTCTCGCCCGTGAATTAACGCCGGTACACCGAGCGCCTGCTCAATGTGTTCCTTAATCTTGTCTCCCTGCTCGCTCTCTTCAACTAGCAAATTTTCATATTCTTGCAGCAACTCGCCATCAAACAAAAAGAAACGCGAGATCTCTTCAGGTACTACCTGATTAATCCTATTTTCGATGGTGTCCCCCGATATTGCGGCACCATCAATACGCAAGCCAATACCCTCTTCAAAATCAGCATCCTGCTTTGGCTGAGAGACATGCCTTTTCTTCTCTATGCGACGCTGAATTTCGTAATCTTTTCCTGCATCTGAAAACTTGAGCGCAATCGACATGCTCCAATCCCCATCAGTGGCTGCTTCTATGTTCACCAAATTTATGCGTGGAATACGGCGAAGGTGCCTGCCCACAGCATAACCATAGAACCCCCAACGCATCGCATTGAGAAAACTGGTTTTACCACGCATATTGTCTCCAAACAGCAGCATCACATTCTGCGTTTCATGCTGTGGGAACCTGATTGTCTGATCACCCTTATAGGGCATAAAGTTATTTATCGTCAGTTCTTTTAGTTTCATGATCGAAGTTTATCCTCTTCGCTATCAACCACCTCTTCAATCATTGCTTCCATCTTCTGTAGGGTTGTTCGATCCTTGTCATACTGATGGTCACTTTGCAACTGATAGCAAGCACGTACTAACTCATCAGTAAGCGTCGTGTCCATCCCTGCTTTTACCGCAAGTAATACCTCTAGCGGGTCACTCTTAATCGTCATCATCATCACCCAACTCTTCTATTCCATCTGTATTTGCTAGTCCAATTTCATTAGGGTCTATTCCTAACTCTATGGCGATAACAATTAGCCTATTATTACCAGAGCGGTTCATTGCCGTTTCCGAGAACTGAATACTTCTTTGCAGCTCACTTTTTAACAGCGAGAGCTGCCCTGGTTCTTGATCCAAGCATATCGGCACAACCACGGCATCGTAAATTACAGCGTGATATTTACCAGGGCAAACGCGTAGAACGCGACCTCTTCTCTGAATAAATTGCCTTGGATTTTGTGAGGAAGCCAAAATCACAGCATGAGAAATTTTGGGTATGTCTACTCCTTGGTCCAAGCAGCGAATCGACACCATAATACCGCCGAAGCGCTTGAACCAATCGAGCGATGCCGCAGCATCACCTTTCATATTGGTGTGGTACTCGCAGGGATCATGCCCATGAGCTCGCAAGCCATCCATGACATCGCGTAGTTGGTATTGATCCTCACAATAAACAAGCCAGCTCTGCCCTTCTACATAGTGATCATTGATTACTCTTACTGCATAGGGGATTTTTGCTGACGCTTTTTTTGCTATACGAGAGCGCTGTATCAACATATTTTGTAAACGCGGACTCATCATTGGCGTGCCGCTATCGTCCCGCTTTGAACGAGCATATTCTAAAGATATTTCCCGAGTTGCCACCTCCCATGCTTCAGACTCTTCGGCGGTTAAACTAATGGGAGCAGGATGGTATTCGTATTCAACTAAACGCCCTTGCTCAATCGCATCAATCAAAGTGAAAGGCGGCTCAACAATTTTACCGAAGTACTCGAAAATCTTATCGGTACCTGCTGCATCTCCATATCGACGAGGCGTTGCACTTAGTCCTAAACGAGGTCCAGTCTGAATCGTCATCGCCTTAGAGTTTTCCGTGCTCCCTATCTCATGTACTTCATCGGCAACCATCATCAAATGATCCCCTTGCCAGACACTCTCTCGAAAATCGGTCGTGCGTGCTGTCGCCATAGTAACAAGTACGAGCCTCTGTCCCAGCGCTACACCCGGCTGAGTAAATTGCCGCAGCCGCTTATTTTTCCTCCAACGGTTGTTACCATCTCCTGCTTTTAATATTGTGGCATCGGGGTATTCCTCTTTGATCTCCTGAGCCCACTGTTTATGCAATAGACTATCAGGGACCAAAACCAAAACAACGCCGCCTTCCGCAAGGTGTTCCTTCATGGCTGTTAGAGCTGTAAAAGTTTTACCGCTACCGGTCGCGTGTTCAAAAACCCCACGGCACCCCTGAGCTCTCCAGCCATTAATAGCCGCTAACTGGTGAGGCAACGGCTTACGTCTATCCTGATTCGCCTCCGGTTCAGCATTCTTCACTCGATAGAGAGCGGCAATATCGATTGCATCGATATTCTCTTTGGCTACCAGCTTGATTCTGTCTCTAACTACATCCGGCAAATCAACCACCTGAACAGCCTCCAGCTCGCTATTCCAAAGCCGCTCGAAATACTGCTCGCTGTTCTTAACACGCAGTGTTTCTTTTACGCCATCCCAGGAACAGTAGGTGTCAAAGGATTCATAATTGCCGCGATCATGCCAGCCGTTCCAAGATTCATTAACTGAGCCCTTAAAACTTACCACATTCCCGCAATTGTCTTTGAACACACCTATTTTTTCATGATATATCCCATACCCTTCAGGTCGAAAGGCAAGTCTCATATCTATGACACCAATAGCAATGAGTGTTGCTAAAGCCTCAGTGTTTGCACGAAGCATTTCATCCATGAAAAGAACATCAAGATCCCTAATCAATGCTGCACCAAGTCTATCCGATCGCTCTTGATAGCCATCTGCAATAGCTTGGTAATCTTCAGATGTTAAAACCGGTGAACAAATCAGCCGCATCTTACCGCCGCGTCTTGCAAAATCGATCAAATTTTGACCAATTAGCAGGAATACTGTTGAACGAAAATAGCCAACAGCCCGATCGTAACTAGCCGCCTCTCGGAGACAGGGCTTGTAGAAGGACTCAACTAAATCCTGCTCACCTGTCCGATACTCTTCCAGGATGTGTATGCGGTCCAGCGCCATTAACGGGTACTCTTAAGTACTGTTTTTCACAAGACGGATTACTAGTCGATGCTAAAGCGATCTATCACTCATATAACCCTACCCTATTATTCACCTTATATCCTAACGACGATCGAAGCAGCTATCATGAAAAGGCGTTGAAAACAACAACAATATGACTCTGCTCGTTCACTACAAATCATTACCCAGAGACGAAAAGCACTCTGCATTCTAGAACGGTCTCTGATTCCTACCTCTCTATCCAGGCCTTGTGCTAGTTTCACGGTTCAACACTGCTTAAAACTTTACGCTAACAATTCACATTATAGCAAGACGGAAGAAAGGCGGCTGGTTGAAAACCCAAAGTAGCTATTGGATATTTGTCGTACAACGACAGCCAACATGAACCTTAACTGTCCCAATTGTGTATACCGATGAACAAGCACACCGTCCAAGTTGCACCTGCCCTTCCGAAAAGTGCAAATCTGTCCAAATCAGCTCGTTTGTCAGGCACCGAAAGAGTGCGGTTTTTATACAAAGTTTGTAATGCTAAACCGCAAATCAGGAACAGCGAATACTGGAATCTTCATTCAACATCATGGTCAAGAATAAGTAGGAATCGAAAAAATCGCATCGAAATGCGGTTGGGTCAGTTTCTCTGGAGCATTGCCAATTCAGCAACACTCCCACTCAGCATTCTTTTCAAGCGCCGATGTAGAGTTCTTCAGCTTTCAGATACAACCGATCGATGTCTCTCC
>Ga0222651_1000086_pt1 | contig 67498 bp, 45 predicted proteins | sample AntAcemetagen369_FD_179855 | JGI IMG/M metagenome (GOLD analysis project Ga0222651, IMG submission 179855) | Saline water microbial communities from Ace Lake, Antarctica - #369 | ecosystem: Environmental > Aquatic > Non-marine Saline and Alkaline > Saline | place: Antarctica: Ace Lake...
TTCTCCTACAGAATCAATCGATCACAGAACAAAGAGACGGTTTTCCATAATTTAATCACCAGAATGGTTAAAGCAGAAAAAATCTACGCCCAAAATCTAATATGAGACTAAATGGTTACCTCTATAACCTTAAATTAAGGACAAGTTATGGAGTGGTTGGAAATGCAGAAATTGGTGATTTTGCAACCCTTGCCAGACTCACTACTTCTTTAACCACTTTTAATAAACAACCCGTTACAGGCGTGACCTTAGGGGCCTTGGCCAACCAGGACTTATCGTGGGAATCTTCTGAACAATTTGACATAGGCATAGAGTTGGGATTGTTTAATGGGAGAGCGGATATAATTGTTGATTTCTATAATAAAGTAAACAGTGATTTGCTTTATTTCAAAAGGTTGCCAAGTACAACTGGCTTTACTGGGGTAATGGATAATATAGGTGATATCCAGAACAGGGGTGTGGAAATTGGTATTCAGACCATTAATATTCTTACAGATAAATTCAGATGGAATACCGGATTGAATTTTACCAGGAATGTTAATGAAGTACTTAATCTTAATGGAGATATCATGTATCCATGGAGTGGAAGGATAATGGAGGGAAGGCCTTTAAATGAATTTTTTGGATTTAAAAGATTAGGGGTTTGGAGTTTGAATGAAGTAGATGAAGCAGCCACCTATGGAAAGTTACCGGGGGACGTAAAGTGGCAGGATACCAACAACAATGGTGTAAAAGATTTGGATGACAGGGTTGTTCTGGGGAATGGAATGCCAAAGTTTGAAGCCAATATGGTCAATACCTTCACCTATGGTGGCTTTTCCCTGTTAGTCGATTTGCAGAGTATGTATGGGTTAAGCCTGGCTCAAACTACCAGGCACTTGCAGCAAAATGCTGCTGTCCGTGTAAACAGTTACACTGTAATCCTGGATGCTTGGACCCCTACCAATCAGAACACCCAAATCCCGGCTTTGAGAACACCAAACGATCATCCTTCTCCAAGTGAAGTAGCAGATTCCTATGCGATTGAAGATGCATCTTTCCTTCGGGTCAGAAACATAGGACTCACCTACAGGTTTATGCCCTCTTGGTTAAATAGTTTCCATCTGACCAATTTATCCCTTGGATTAAATGTGGAAAATGCATTCTTGTTTACAAAATATTCCGGCATGGATCCAGAATATACCTCCTTGGGATCCCAATTGGACCAGGGTGTTGATATTTATCAGTATCCCAAACCCCGGACCATTTCCATAAATTTAAATGTCAATTTTTAAATAGACCCATTCACAACCTAATATCGAAGAGAAATGAAACGATTAATCCTATTATCAGCCTTAATAGCATTGTGCTTTATCTCATGCGAAAGTTTTCTTGAAGAGGAACCGGTAGGGATTCTAACTACCTCCCAGTTTTTTAATACTCCCAATCAGATTCAGACTGCTGTGGATGGTGCCTATATCGGATTGTCACGACCGTTTACTTCTGTGTTTCTGGGTTTGCCCATTTCTGAATTTTTGACCTTTTCAGCATTGCCGGGTTTTAGCACAAATCCTTTTGGTACAGGACCGGATGAATCTTCCTTTGTAAGGCTTGATCCCATTGATCCGGGAAATGGATATCTCAACCATGCATTCAATACGGTATATGTCCCAATGGAAAATATTAATACCGTCATAGCTAATATTTCTGAAACCAAAGTCATCAACGATGTACTTAAGAACCGCTACCTGGGGCAAATGTTTTTTTTAAGGGCCTACCACTATTATTATGGTGTTAAACTTTTTGGTGAGATTCCATTAAAAACCACACCTACTGAAAGTATTAGTGATGTGGAACTTCCCAAAGCAAAGGTCGAAGATATTTTCAACCAGATTGTGGATGATCTCGAAATGGCCGAAGCAAGTGGTCTACCTTGGAGGGATGAAACCGGACATGTTTCCATGGGAGCGGTAAAAATGCTTTTGGCCAAGGTATACCTTGAAATGGCTGGCTATCCGTTGTTAAAAGGAGCTGAATATTATCAAAATGCCTATGATAAATCTAGAGAGATAATTGCAAGCGGTGAATTTTCCTTATTTGATCAATACGCAGAATTAAGAAACCCGGCAAATGAAAATAGAGGGGAGCACATATTGATGATCCAAAGGCAGTCAAATGTTGCAAACAGTGAACTTCATAATGCGGTGCTTCCACCCGCCATCACTTCTGCGGGCAATATATTTAATAGTTCATTGCTTCCTACCCTTGAATTTTATAATTCCTACATGGAAGGTGACAGTAGGACCGAAGATGGGGCTTATTTTTTTGAATATGAACCTGGTAGGATTACCACATACAAATATTGGGATGAACTTGCAGCTTCCACACCACCGTCCGGGGCGAATATCCCACTATTCAGGTATGCTGATGTATTGCTCCTTTGTGCAGAAGCCAAAGCAAATGTTGATGGAGGTATTACCTCTGATCCAACAGCAGTAGAGGCCTATTTCAAGGTTAGAAACCGCGCTTTTCCTAATGAGACCATCCCTACCTCTCTTGCTGTGGATGAAATTTTAAAAGAGCGTATTTGGGAGCTTTCCTTTGAGTATCTTTTAACTTGGTTTGATTTACAGCGCACCCGGAAAACTTTGGATGTTAATAACGGCGAAATGGTAAATTTAATTGGGCATAAGGCCACTACCCATTTGAGGGCATTTGCGGAAAGTGATTTGTTATTGCCAATGCCAAATGAACAGGTAAATCTAAATCCAAAATTATCTGAGCCAGCACCATAAAATAGTGCCATAAAATAGAAACAAAAAAAACATTCTTCTCAAAGTAGAAAAAATTAGCAGGCGATAAAAGATGAAACACCCGGTAAATATTTTCCAATTCTTGATTTTCATCTCCGCTTTATGGTGTTTCTCCTGTAGGAATTCAGCCAATAAAATGGATTTGGAGCCTAATACAGATATTGAAAATCTTAGTTTTACTGTAGAAGAAGTAACGGATTGGACAGCATTGTTCAACAGAACCTCAGGCTGGTTTGGTGCTGATGGTATATTTGCAATACCATTGAATGGAAAAGAGAATGTCACTTCAGAGGATGAAACGGAAACCTTAATTCTGTTCAGTGATACCATGATTGGCCTGGTTGAAGATAATAAACTTCAACCAGGCCAGGTGATGGTAAATAACTCCGTTGCTTATTTGAAGGGAAGTGATCCAACTGAAGAGAATATCAGTTTCCACTGGAAAGAAAATGAGGAGGAAAGACCGGTTTCATTTTTTACTCCTCAAACCCCTTCCTCCCAAGAAAGTGATTATTATTGGTTGGGGGATGGTTTCCTGAATACAGAGCTGGACAATACCATTTATGTTTTTGCTTACAGGATGAGAAATATGGATAAAAATGAGGATTGGTCATTCAAAGAAATGGGAACTAATCTGATTGCTCTTCCCGCCGGAAGCAAGCCTCCATTTTCAAACCAACGGCAAATAGAGACACCTCTCCGATTCGAAAATGGGGGTTTTGGGGCAGGTATTTTCGTCAACACCCAAAAATCAGGTGCACCTGATCCTGATGGGTATATTTATACCTACGGAGTAAGAGGGAAAGAAAAAAATTTGATGGTGGCAAGAGTACTTTCTGCAGATTTTGAAAATTTCAGTGAATGGCGGTTCTGGGATGGAAAGGATTGGAATTCAGATATGGAAAAAGTTTCCTATGTAGCTGAAAAAGTTTCCAATGAATTAAGTGTTTCTGCCCTTCCTGATGGGAGATATGCCCTGGTCTTTACCATCAGTGGCATTAATCCAATCATTGGATTACAACTTGGACTAAGCCCATATGGGCCTTTTGGGCCTGTAATTAATATTTGGGAATCGAAGGAAATGCAGCAAAAGAACTATATCACCTATAATGCCAAAGCACATCCCAATTTATCCGCTCAAGGTGAACTTCTAATCAGTTATAATGTAAACGCCTTTGATTTTAGCAATGAAATACAGGCAAATCCAAATCTATATCGACCAAGATTTATAAAATTAATCCTTAATCCATAATTAATTTTCTAGCTATAAACCTGAGTTCGACCCAATTTCATAAAATAATCGTCATCGGTAGACTAAGAGAGGGCTTTGAGGGGAGAAAGCCGAGGGAATCCCCAGCAAGGCGGGACTGCAACACCCTTTCCCACCTCAGCACCCCCAAAAAAAGGTTTCGCATTGGCGATTTAACCTGTTTTTTAAGACCCTCTTATCCCGTGAAAGGCTTTTTTTCACCATTTAGCTACTGGAATATCAGTTGTCTGAATAATCCCTGATGGACAAATGCTTTTGAGAGTTGGTAGTAGATTCTTCTTTTGGTTATTTTTATAGTCGCTCCCAATTTAAGTAAAAGTGTTCTTATTGTAGAGATTTGCCACTTCTTTGCTGGTTCAAAACCAGTTTTCCGGATAGCTTTCTTTATTAATAAGAATATTTCATATGCCATTGAACGGATAAAGAGTCGAAGAATATTAGCCCAAAACCCATGATTGGATAACCTGTCCGAATAGCACATGTTCTTCACCTCTTTTATTCTATTCTCGCTGGCTTCTCCTCGTTTTACATAAAAGTTGAAATAGATATCCCTTGCCTCCTTTTCTTCGATATTGCTCACCACATGCCTTATATTTAATCCTTTGCACGTGCTGTCTATTTTTGAAAAACATTGCTGAGACTTGTGCCAACTTCCGGCCTGATAGGAAAACGAAATAAAATGTTGGTGCTTAATATTATTGGCTACATAAAGCTTTTCGACGGCATTAGAGGCTCGAACCACACGCCTTTTTAGTACTTCATTGCTTGCCATTCCAATAGCATATCTTAACTCATATTTTATTGGCGAGTTCGTAAAAGGTAGGGCAACTGAAGCCACTATCAGCTCTGAGGGTAATCTTGAGTTTCGGGTATCTGGCCCTGATTTTTTCAATAATTCGTTTGAAAATGGAAACATTCTATTTATTGGAGTGGCTATTACCGGGACGAAATACCAGCGCAATAATCTGACCCGTATACCCATCATGAAAGAACAACTCGTTATACATAAACTAGCGTAATAGCCATTAAATATGGAAAGTTGCTGCTGACCATAGGTGGGGTCATCTGTGGCATCTACATCTATAATTATGCATTTTCTGCCTTTTAGAGAATCAATATAACGTTCCACACAGGCATATGACAACTCAAAAATGGCACGTTTATCAACACTATTTTCAAACCTGGATAAAGTAGGCTGAGAGGCCATCTCACATTCGAGAACATCTTTAAAGAGGGGATCATTTTTTAAGTGTACTACATAGTTGGCATCTTCATAGCCCTGGATGAGGCTAAAAACACGTTGTTTCAGCAAATTATTAATACTTTGTTAAACTTTATCAGGACAACGCCTATCAGGAATAAATTTACTGAAGTATTGAATAGTGTTTTCTTGACGCTCAATCTTTTCAAGCAATACTACTGCTCCATCAGAACTAATCTCAATTGCTGAAAAATCTACTGAAATTGCTGTGTTATTTCTATAAAAAATTCTAGTTTCAATCTTCATATTTGGGTATGTTCAAAGTGCTTGTTTTAGCGATTAACTACTTCTAAAATAGCACTTTACAACCAAATATCATACCTTTAATGAATTTTTCGGGTTAGAACTTTCTCCAAGGTACGATAGAAATACAATCTTTATAAGGCGGATTGTAATGAGCCTATATTCCTACCCTGCAATCTGACTATCTACTGTAAAACTTAACATAAACATTTTTTCTACTCATCTTTACCTTTCAATTATTCTGAATTGTAATTTTAAGTGAAAGGAGAAATATTCAATAGACCTTCTATAACGTCATCAAATCACTGCCTAATAAAATAGGGACAGGCTATTACGCATCCTATTACCTAATTTGGGTTTAAAAAATGATTTTTAGTTATCCTAGCAAATTCAACGAAAGGTCTGGAGAGATGCCGTTCTGGCCCCATAAGAATGATGCTATAGAACTATACAGACCGGAAATGATCGAAAGTAGGATGAAATATATCCGTTAAGATCCAGTGAATTCAGGAATCGTTGAGTTACCTGAGTATTATCTGTATTCAAGTGCTGGAAATCCCTCCACGGCGGGCAGGTATTCGGGCTTTAAAGGTTTAATTGACGTGGATTAATGGTGATAGAAGGCTGTAGTTGCAAATTCAGCTTTTGTTTGGGGTGGGTCTGATTGGGATTTTCGGAAATTGGGAAAGTTTTGGAATGGTTCCTTAATATTTGCCTTCAGACTTCAATTCGTTATATTAAACAAAATATTAATAAAATCATGGCATTTAGTGACAATACGAAATTAGATAATTCTGATAAAAATCTTAAAAAATGACCTACCATGAAAAACGTATTCTTTATTTTTTTCTTGATGTCTATAACCTTATCAATTTATTCGCAGGGATTAGAATTTGAGATTTTGAAGTTGACGATATCTAACATCCAAAAAGCTGAGAGTGATGTCGTTTTATCTCATGATAACCATGGTCCAGACCTTGATTTTGAATTTAGAATTCTTAATAAAACAGATTCAACTATTTCCTTGTATCCATCAAGGGCTCGGTATATTCTAAAATTCTTTAGTGAATCAATACCGTATGAATGTGAATTTTTTCCGTTAGCATTTATGGATAATGTTACTTTGGATATCCCTTCAGGTCAAGTAATTGGGTTTGAAGCCAGCAATTGGGTGTTTTTGGGGACTCCCATACATTCTATTAAAAAAAACGATTATTTGATTGATCTTATAAGGATTCTTCCAACAATGGAGTTTGAATATAGAGATAAAATTCATATGTTATCAGCAAGCCGAGTCAAAAATGTTGTTATAAAATAGATAAATGTACAATGGTAAGGAATACCTGGAAGATCATAATTTGAATACTTATGATTACGGAGCTAGGATGTATAGCCTGTCCCGAACATCGGGAACCCTGTTATTGGGAGGTGGAGTGTTGTTGACCCATTGGCGGACCAAATAAGTAGGCATTCGCCATATAATTACGCCTTTGATAACCCGATAAGATTTATTGACCCTGATGGTATGAGACCGACAGATGATTACTTTAATAGCAGGGTCAATATTTGGGTAATGATGGTCAAGGAGATGCTTTAAGGTTAGTTAGGGAGGGACAGGAATCAGCTGTATCCTCAATGCTGAATGGAGATCAAATAACAAAAGCTAATAGAAATGCTGCCAGAACATCAGGTAATAGTGCTTTAATATCGATTGACCCAAGCTTACAGTCCACAGTACAAAATGTGTCTGACCAATCTCTGCAATCAGAGTTGGAAAATCAGGCTCTTATTCTATTAGACATTTATGGCGATAACCCATCCATTACAGCACAACCTGGGTAAGTAGGTACTAATGGCGAAACAGATTTTGAATCTGTTATAGATGGAGAAAAAAGATATGGTCCAAATACTGGATTTTTAATTATCGGCCAATTGCACGGCTATCCTTTGACCAATGATCCAGAGAAGGTTAATATTCCTTGGACTTCTGAACAAGATTAAAGTACGGCTAAAAGTACAGGACTTCCAATTTATTCAATTGATAGTTACGGTGGAAAAGCAGGTAACTCTCAAAACATTCATAGGGCAAATCCTTACCCCATAAGAAGGAGGGTTCGACAGAACCTAAATGTTGGTAAAACTGGGTCTTTTAATATCGGAAGAGATGCTTTAGAAATACATGGAAAGAAAAGAGACAGGTAAGATGAAGACATTAATACTTTACATTTTTTTTTATCCAGTTTTATTAATAAGCTGTCAAATGGGTCATACACAAAATTTCCAGACAGAATATATATTTCCAGAGGCCATTAACCAGGCAATCAATGAGATGATATCTTCTTATAAAGAGTACCCCGAGTGGAAATTTTATTTAACAGTTAGTCGAGTTGTTCAAGGAGAAGAAGCAGGCAATTATCAGGTGTTTGTGAATTCTTATAAAGATGAACCTATAGATGTAATTGCAGGATTAATTAGCAAAAGCAATCATTATTACCAATTTGATGATTCTAAGGTTTCTATAATATTTGATTACGATTTTGCTTTTACTGGCTATGGAACAGATAGTAAAGGCAGAGTGGTTAGGAGTAACGTGACAGGGAATGGATATTTAATCGAATTTGACAAGACAGGAAAGATAGTCCATACAGGGAACTAAAAAAGAAAATCATAACTCAAGAAGCTCGGCAAGTCCAGGCTTTTTTAATGACTAAAAATTAGCTTTTCCAGCGAAAAGATCTTTCATCCGCTTTTTGGTCAGCATCGAATTTATGATTTTGATTAGAGCATCTCTTTCGTCTTGATCTAATTGGTGGATAGGAATAATTTGCTCGTTCAGTTCGTGATTTTGAAGCTCTACCACGCTGTTTTCACTATTGTTTAAAAGATTGTCGGCACTTACCGCAAACACCCCGATTGGGTGTATTATCCACTACTACCTTTTATTCCTAAGCTCCATTGAAGTTCTACTCCTTTTTATGCCATTTGCAATGGCTTACTAAAGAATTTCTTAGTAAACAAAAAGTCCGCAATATTGACCACTGTCTGGCTGAGGTTTGAAATAGGCATCCAAACCAACTATACCGTTGTTCATCAATCGGCAAGTATTCTTTTGTATTTTCTATGCAGATCAACTATTTTTAGTTACAGGAGAATCATATTAAATCAAAGATCAGGAAATGCCTTATATTTTGACAGCATACTATATCAGGTCTTTTCGGCATTCAAAGGTTATGGTTTTTGGAGCAGGATGGAGGGCGTTAAGAAAATGAGTTAGCACCTACAAGGAGATCCACTCATTTTTAGCCTAGAATCCTGATCCAAAAATCAAATGATGGCGATGTATATGAGCTTTATTCTTTAATCCATGTCCATCATTTTAAATAAGATTTGACAGCCTCTAAAAAGTCTTGGTAACCGCTTTTCCGGATAAAACGGTTCCATTTGTCCCACCTGTCTTGATCTAAAATGCCGTTTTGTATTTATGTTTGGAACCATAACTAACTATCAAATTAAATTTGTAACTCCAAAATGTTCATTATTCTTGAACCAACTGGTCAAAGGGTTTTGGCTTCTTTCCATTTCGGGAAGTTCTCGTGTTAATAATTTGGCTAAAGCCAGAGTGGTGTTAAATTCTCTAATTCCTCCAGCTAAAGCAGGAGGCTATTTATAAATAGGATTCATTACCATTTTTCCAGATTTCAACCTTACCAATCAATCATTGAAATAAATTCAATAGGAATGGGTTTCAGCCCATTCTATGATAGCATGTTAAAAAGTGGGCTTTAGCTAAAAATGGGGGAATCCATAGGCAGGAGCAGGGTAGGAAAACACCCAGCCCGAACAAGCAACGAAGGCCTACATTGATTTCGCAGTGTGGAATTTTGGTATTCGGAAAACCGCCAACATAAGCAAACTATTCAGGGAAATTTTCTCAGGTTCTCCATCCATGAAAGACGGTTAAATGTCGGTCAAAAAGGCTCCTAGACTGCGGATGGCAATTATCAAAGAACTATCTGCCAAATACCCCATGCACGCCTTCTCCTGCTGTATGGTATGGGAATTTGACGGGACCATTATTCCCTCATAGCCTTTTCTCTTTAAATCAACGCTCTTCGTAATTCACTATTTTCTGATAGCAATTCCTAATCTGTATTAGCAGTTAATTAATCCTATCAAGAGTTTATATTTCATTGTCATAATAGGGTTTGGACTAAAATTATAGGCTAATAGTTTGCGATGTTAAAAAATGTTTATATTTTTATAACCTTTTAATGAATGTAAAAAGCAATTTTTATTATGTAAAATGTTTTTATTATGAACAAATCTAGATATTTAAGCTTTATTTTTGGATTATTTTTGTTATCCACCACAATCCCGATAGCAATGGGGCAATCTGTTGCTATCAATGAGATAATGGCATCAAATTCCACCATTCAAGATAATGATGGTGATTACAGCGATTGGATAGAACTTTATAATCACGGGTCTGAAGTTGTTGACCTGACTGGATATGGGTTGTCAGATGACGCAACCTCTCCTTTCAAATGGCAATTTCCTGCTACTTTCATTTTACCAAACAGCTATTTATTGGTTTGGGCCTCTAGTAAAGATCGAAAAACTGACGGGGAGCCTTTACATACGAGTTATGGTATTAGTTCTGGTGGTGAGGATATCGTATTGACTGATCCTGAAGGACAACAAATTGATATAATTCCTGGCATTGCAATTCCTTCAAATTTCTCTTATGGAAGACAACCTGATGGACTTGGGAGTTTACAATTTTTTGATATACCTACACCAAATGGTTCAAATCTAGAACAAGGAGTTGGAAGCATGTTGTCTCCACCGGTATTTTCCCATCCATCCGGTTATTACAACGAGCCCTTTTTACTGTCTCTTTCGACAGAAACAGCTGGAACGACCATTATTTACACTGTCGATGGTTCCGAACCAGATATTGAAAATCTCTCTGGTACATCTTATCAGTATGTAAACCAATACCCACAGAATCCAGACCAAACTCTGGGCCCATTTCTAAGCCAGTCCTTTGTTTCTTATTCATTTTCAAGTCCTATTGAAATTTATGACCGCAGTAGCGAGCCGAACAAAATCTCCTCCATATCAACAACCTTTAACAATTCGACATGGTATCTTTCCTCAGCTTTAAACAAAAAAGCAGTGGTGGTGAGGGCCAAAGTTTTTAAAGACGGCTTGTCAAGCAAGACAAATACCTTTACTTATTTTGTTTCTGGTACAAGCGCATTCGACCATAGTTTACCTGTTGTGTCAATCAGTTTAAGCGAAGACGGATTATTTGATTATTATAAAGGTATAATGGTAGCTGGTGAAGATTTTGTCACCTGGAGGGAACAGAATCCCAATCTCATTGCCCATGGTGGCAGACCTGCGAATTATGGCCGTAGAGGCGGTAAAACTGAACAGCCTGCCAGTCTTCAACTTTTTGTAGATAAGGAGTTAGTACTTAATCAAAATATGGGTCTAAGACTTCACGGAGGATTCAGTAGACAACCTGCGAATAAATCATTCCGGCTATATGCCCGTTCAGATTATGACGAAAAAAACACGTTTGCTTACCCAATTTTTGAAAACTCTGATTTCAATAGTTTCAAACGACTTCTTCTTAGGAATTCAGGTAATGATAGGGACCTGACATTTTTTAGGGATGCTTTCATGCAAGAATCCGTCAGCCACCTAAGCTTCGAAACGCAAGCTTACCAGCCTGCCGTTGTTTATTTAAATGGGGAATATTGGGGCATGGCAAATTTCCGTGAGCGATATGATAGACATTTTCTGGAAAGAAAATTTGGTATAGGAGAAATTGACCTCGACCTTTTAGAAAATGACGCAATGGTAGAAGAGGGTGAAAATACTCATTACCTGTCGATGAGAAGTTTTATTTCCTCTAGTGATTTATCAATTAAAGAAAATTTCGATTACGTCAATACTCAGATGGATATTGACAATTTTCTTGATTATCATGTGGCTCAAATCTATTTTAACAACAATGACTGGCCGCAAAACAACGTAAGGTATTTTCGAAAAAGAACCTCTGAATATATCCCTGAAGCACCACCAGGGCAAGATGGAAGATGGAGATGGATGATGTTTGATACAGACGTTGGATTTGGGCTGAATGGAACCTTTACATCAAATAACCTGGTACATGCGACAAATCCAACCGGATCAAAATCTTGGAGTAGCTTAATCTTAAGGAGGCTATTGATGAACGAGGGGTTCAAACATGAGTTTATAAACAAGTTTGCGGATTTGATAAACACTGCAATGCTTCCTGGAAGACTTCACTCCATCATTGATGAGATGTCTTCCAAAATTGCCTCGGAAGTTCCTGCACATAGACTACGATGGACTTCATTATCAAACTGGGAGTCTAATATAGATGTTATGAAGGAATTTGCAGTTAACAGACCTCAAAATCAAATAAGTCATTTGCTGGATTATTTTGGTATAGGAGGTACACATACTGTCAGTTTAAGTGTATCAAATGAAGAACAGGGTTTTATAAAAATCAACAGAACTCCAATCAATTCAGATACTCCTGGGATTTCCAGTTCACCCTATCCTTGGTCAGGAAAATATTTTGATGGGATCCCCGTTTCTCTGGTCGCAATACCTCAATCTGGATTTCAATTTAGTCATTGGTCAGGAGACGTAGAAAGTTCGGAAGACACGTTATCCATTACGCCTACTTCTGAGCTAAATATACAAGCTAATTTTTCTCCTTTAGAAACGCCTGGAGACCTTTCTGAGATCCTTTATTTTTGGCTTTTTGATAGTAATCTAACTAACGATACGCCCTTGGAAAACCTCCTGTCTACCTACAGTCTATCAGAGGTGCCTGGAGAAATTCAATACGAGTCTGCTTTGGTTGGATACCCGTTCACAGATGAACATCCAAACTGGCGTAAATCTTCCATGGAGAGAAGGAACTCGCCGACCCCCTTGAATTATCATCCTGAAGCAAATGGAGGACTACCTTATGGGTCTTTCAAAATGCGTGGAATTCAGATAAAGCAAGCATTTAGAACCGAAAATAGTGAAAACATATTAAATTTAAATGTGTCTGCCCTCGGTTATAGAGCAATCAAAGTTTCCTTTGCCGCAATCGACGAAGATGCTGCGGAACGTGTAATATTGGAATATTTAGACACATCATCTGGCACTTTTAGCACGGTTGGAGTAGCTGATGTTGACAACACACTCTTACAAGAATATAAAATATTTGAGTTTGATCTATCTCAGGTGCCACTTGTATCTGACAATCCGGAATTAATACTCCGAATCCGTTTTGAAGGCCCAGATATGCTTTCAGATGAGGGAAACAGGGTTACTTTCAATAACCTTATGGTTACAGGGGTTTCCACCTCAGCAGTTTGTCTTACTCCACCACCATCATTTGAAACTATATTCTATTGTGAAGGATCAATATTGGAGGATCTTTCTGATGAAAGTTCAATCTTAAATTGGTACCTTGAACAAACCGGAGGTGATAAGTTGAGCCTTTCTTCTCCAGCAGTAAGCGGAACCTATTTCCTTAGCCAATCTATTGATGGTTGTGAAAGCTCAAGGATTCAGATTGAGCTTATGCCAGATGAATTGGGTCCAATCTTAGTTACTCAAGACATCGAAGTATATTTGAATCAAGATGGAATTGCCACAATTCTACCCGAGGATATTGATAGAGCCAGCAGTGATCCATGCGGAATACTCGAAATGAATATTTCCAAAGCGGAATTTTCTTTCGAAGATTTGGGTGAAAATCTGATTACTTTCAATGCCGTCGATAGAAACGGAAATGAGTCTTCTAAAGAAGTAAAAATAACTGTCCTTGCAGAGGAAATACTCTTCGTGAATTTGGGAAGCAATAGTGTAGCTGTATCCTCTGGAATTCATTATATTCCTTTAAACGAGACCAATGTAGTTTCCTCAGCCTTTTCGACAAGCCAACTTCCAGGTGCGGGACCTAGTGAATTGTTCAATACGGTAATTTTTGGCCCCCAACTTACATTCCAAATATCTGTACCTAATGGCCAGTACGTTGTAAATACACTACATAAAGAAACCTATTTTGGTGTCAATGGTCCTGGTGTATCAGGACGTAGAGTGTTCTCTATTTCGCTGCAAGGTATTGAAGTAAAAAGAAATTTAGACTTATTCAATTCGTTCGGCAATAATGAAGGAGTACTACACTTTGATAGCGTTATTGTAGATAACGGACTCCTAACGCTAACCTTAGAGGCATCAGTAAATAATGCACTACTTTCAGGGTTCTCTGTTATACCAACCAATTGGGTAGATTCTCCCCCTGCTCAACCTTTGATTTTTGTAAATGCAGGAAGTTCAGATGCCGTAAGTTTTGAAGGAGAAACATTCCAGTCCGATTTTGCCACTGATTATTTTATTGCTGGTTCGAATACCAGTCAATACGGCATAGCTAGTAACTCAGAACTTTTTCAAAGTCACCGCTTTGGGCAAAGTGTTATCTACAGAGTACCTGTTCCAAACGGAAGTTATACCGTAGCCACCTATCACAATGAAACCTATTTTGGCAAAATATCCGGAACTGAACGAGTGGGACAGCGGGTGTTTTCCATTGCAATTCAGGGTAATACTGTAAAGGAAAACCTAGATCTATTTTTGGAATACAACAATAAAGAAACAACTTTGATCTTTGAGAATATTCAGGTTATCAACGGTGAAATTGAGATAATTCTAACTGCTGCTACGAATAATGCAACGATTTCGGGATTTGCCATATTGCCACAAGATTCAAATGTGCCTATTCCATACCCAGAAGATCCCCCATATGAGTTTTCCTACTTTGTAAATGTTGGGGGCTCACAATTGATGTATGATGAGAACTCTTTCGAATCTGATCTTAAAAACGCCTATTATACTACCTCAAACAATTCCAGGTTTAATGATTTGAGTGCTCACGAGTTGTTTAGAACCCATAGGTTTGGGCAACAATTTAGTTATCAAATACCTGTTCCCGATGGTACCTACACTGTATTTACTTTCCACAATGAATTGTATTTTGGAAAAAGAGTTACGACGTCAGGAATAGGGAGGCGAGTATTTGATATTTCACTTGAGGGACAATTGGTGAAAAGTCAGCTGGATCTATTTAACGAATCAGGCAATGGACCTTTAGTTTTTCAATTTGAAGACATACAAGTTCAGGATGGAATTATGGATATTGGTCTAGTTGCCTCTATAAACAGTGCAACGATTTCAGGGATAGAAATTGTAGCACAGACCAATACCGCTATTTTGGGAACGTCAAATCTGAGAACTATAAATGATTTATCTGCAGATTTGACCAAAGAGATATTGACGGAATATGTAAACTTGCCTTCAAGTCTTTATCCTAATCCTGCAGATCATGAAGCCACAATTAAGGTTTACAAAAATCAGGGTAAATTTAAGGTCCAGATTTTTTCCGCAAATGGAAATCTCATCGAAGAACTAACTATAAACGCCAATATATCAGGGCCTGGTGAGTATGTGATCCAGACTGACAAGCTTGCAGCAGGATTTTACATAGTCGTAATTTTATTTGAAAACGGTATCACTGAAAGACACAAACTGATAATTGCCCACTAAAAAATAATAATTGCAAATTGAACAAAACAGGAGAATTTGCTGCGGCAAATCCTCCTGTTTTGTTTTAAAGTTAGAGAGACAATAATATTTTCTAGCTTTGTTCCATTCAAACCAGGCCTTTTACTTACCTCTTCCCGATCCAATACCTAGGCTTACGCTATCACGGCTGGCAGTGGCCAGCAGGGTGTGAAGACCATTTATGGAACATTGGAACGGATTTTTAGCCATGTTCTCGACCATGAGTACTATAACATGCTTGGGGCCAGCCGAACAAATAGCGGGGTCTCCTGCCTAAATGGTGCCTTCGAACTCTTTCTTAAAGAAAACCTGAATATTTCACAGTAAGCTTATACGCCACGGCGCACAAGTATTGGAGACCTTTGTAGTCAATGAGACTGCAGAAGACGTCTGGCCTGCCTGCCGGTCAGGCAGGTTTGACAACTTTATGGTGATGAGTACCACTTTGATGATGATTCAGGAAATGAATGAAGCCTGTCCTGAGGAACTCAGGGACCAATTGACAGGACTGGGCTTTTAAGCGGGGGGAGTGAATGAGAACAGGTATCTTTATAATGGTAAAGAGATGATTGAAGACAACGGACTTCAATACTATGATTACGGGGCTAGGATGTACGATCCTGTTCTGAGTAGGTTGGGTGTGGTGGATTCGTTTATTGAAGCTTATTTTTCCAATAATTCATATAACTATTGGAAATAACCATAATAATAAATAAGACCTATGGATTTATTCAACATGCTTATTGGAGTGTTACTTATCCTTGTTTCAATAATTATTTTTATTATTCAAATTAGAGATAAGGCATATATTAAGGAAGAATTTCACATGGGAAATGTCAATATATACTATGCTGGGATTGTATCTTTATTGGCAGGGCTATACTTCTTTATTAGTTCTTTTAAAATATGGCAATAAACCTTTTTAAAGCCCGATAGGAATGTCGAATTTTTTGTGTTACAAAGCCGTAATACTTTTGAGGCATGCCCCATCTGAGAGTAGCTTGTCAGCCCTAGATGCTGGCTACTCGCTAAATAGCTTAACAGAAGTTATTTTTTACGCCTGCCTGATTCCGCAGACAGGCTCGTACCTACCTTTCTATCCTTGGCATTTGCCATTCCAGTGTAGCTGAAATATTTTTAGGTATCCTACCAAATTCAACAAAAGGTCTGGAGAAATGCAGTGCTGGATCCATGAGAATTATGCTATTGAAATATACAGATAGGAAATCATCGAAAGTGGCATGAAATATATCCATTAAAATCCGGTGAGATCAGGAATCGTTGAGCTACCTGATATTATGTATATTCAAGTGTTAGAAATACCTCCACGGCGGGCAGGTATTTGGGCTTTAATAATGGCTTAATTGATGTGGATTATTGGTGATTTAGTCTGCTTTCCAATTAGGAATTGATGTGATAGAAGGGCGTGTTACACCTACACCTAGCTTGGACCCTAATTCTAGCAAAACCACAGAAATTTATACGCATGTGGCAATGAATTCTTTTAAAAACATTAAAAACTTGCTAGATTGACTTATTGATGCATGGCGAATAAAGTGCAGGGTGCACTTTAGCCGAATGATGGGCACAATAGGAAGAATCTTATTTTATTTTTTTATCTCGTTCCCGTAATTGGTTTATCGCAATCATTAGATATTGTAAAAGCATTGCCTAGTAGATATAGTGTTAACGAGATTTACAGGGAGTGTGAGTGGTTACTCAGTAATCCTTAAGAAAGTCTCTGGTAATTGGGTAATCATAGAAACCTTTAACAATTGGTTAACTTAAAAAAGTTTGTCACATACTGAGAAATATGGTATCCAATAGAAAAGACATTATGAAAAATCCACTCTCTAAAAGTTATGATGAGGCAAACGACCTAGAGCTCATTGAACAAGCCAATGACGGAAATAAAAATGCTTTAAACGAACTAATAGTAAAACATGAATCCTTTATTTATAATGTCGCTTGGAAATTCACTGACAATAAGGAAGAAGCAAGTGACCTTACCCAAGAAGTGCTAATAAAAGTCATTACTAAGTTATCTACTTTTAAAGGAAATAGCTCTCTTAGAACATGGCTCTATAGAATCGTATTTAACGAATTTATGCAAACCAAAAGGAGACCTATGGAAGATAAATGGGAGAGTTTTGATGACTTTGCTACTAAGCTCAATGCTATTCCAAGCCCAGACCTTTCGGCTGAAGAAGAAGAAGAGCAAATTGACCGAACTAAAACGGCAAGAGTTCGCTGCATGTCTGGAATGCTTATGTGTTTAACAAGAGAGCAACGACTGATTTATTTATTGGGAGATGTTTTTCAAATTGATCATAACCTTGGTGCTGAAATATTCGAAGTAAGTAGGGATAATTTTAGAAAGAAATTATCACGTACCAGAAAGGAATTTCATGCTTTTATGAATAAACAATGTGGACTCGTAAACCTTGACAACCCATGTCGGTGTTCTAAAAAAGCAAAAGCCATGGAGGCTGCAGGGAGAATGCAAACAGACAAGAAGCTTTTTGACCCTAAATTTAGCGCTACAATAGCTGAGTACGCGGACAAAGTTGCTGATGAAGTCGCGGACAAAGTTGACAGAAAGTATATTGAGTTTTTTCAAGACCATCCCACTAAGAAACCTATAGATAAAGAATCCATCATTCGTGAACTGGTGAATGACTCAAATTATAATAAGTACTTCGATGAAATAAGTGGAAAATAAAAGCACCCACATATAGACGGTCTGATAGCCAACCATTATTCATATGGTTGGCTTTTTTTTATCCTTTTGTCACACTTTAATAGTTTCTGTATCCAACCGATGTAACAATATTAATATTAACTAAAACATCGTATATCATGAAAATTAAAGTAGAACTAACAATCAAAAAACCGATACAAGAAGTATGGGAAGTTATGGGCAACCAATTTGGGTACGCTGATAAGTGGTCTAGTAATTTTAAAACATCCAAACCAGGAGGTGAAGCAAAATTTAACGGACTTGACTACTCTCTTCGAGATACTACTACGGATAGAGGGAATACTATACAGGAACTTACAGCATTTGAACCGGCTCAATACACCTTAACTTACAACATCACAAGTGGAGCACCAGAAATAGCAAAAATGGCAGGTGCTAAATGGTCTTTGTTTACTGAAAGTGAAAATTCAACGATGGTTTCAATGGAATTTACCATGGAACCTAAAATGCCCTTAACTGCAGAAATGGAAACCAAGCTAAAAATGGGCTTAACAAAATCTGTTCAAGAGCTGGCTGAAGAATTGAAATTTTATTTGGAAACTGGAAAGGCACTCATTAAAAACTAAAGTTCAAGGATATAAATTATTCAACAAGAGTCACTTTAACCAAAAACGGTAAAAACACACAAGAACTAGATGACTTTGACCCAACAAACTACCAATTAAAGTATCACGTTACCAAAGGGAAGCCTGGTATTGCGAAAGAAGCGAGGGCTAAATGGTCATTAGTTAACCTGGGACCAAATAAAACAAAAGTAATTTTGGAATTTAAATTGGTTACTAAAGGATGGTTGGGTCTCTTGATGTCGGGTAAAGTGCGAAGCGGAATAAATAGTACTTCAAGAGAAATTGCGGAAGAGTTGCAATTTTATATGGAAAACGGAACTGCCCATCCGTGAAAAATTGAATCATTGAAAAAGTAAACTATAAAAAAAATTAACAAATGAACACTAAAAAAGAAATATCAGCAAAATTCCCATTTGAGTCAAAATACATTGAAGTAATGGGTAGTAAAATGCACTACATAGATGAAGGCGAGGGTGATCCTGTCTTATTCTTACATGGAAATCCTACTTCGAGTTACTTATGGAGAAATGTTATTCCCTACATGACTGGAAAAGGAAGATGTATAGCTTTAGATCATATTGGAATGGGTAAATCTGACAAGCCAGATATAGATTATGGTTTTATAGATAGTTACAATTATTTGGAGGGATTTATAGAGAAGTTAGGTCTAAAAAATGTCACCTTGGTTTTACATGATTGGGGTGCAATGATGGGCTTTCATTATGCCAACATGAACCGGGATAATATAAAAGCAATTGCCTTTATGGAAGCTTCAATTGATGTCCCTCGTTATGAGACAATGCCTAGCAGCATTAAAGTTGCACTCAGCTTAATGCGTACAAATTTCATAGGAGGACTGATGGTAAAAAGAGGTAATCTCTTTATTAAAAAAATGCTTCCAGATATGATAGTAAGGGAATTAACGGCAGAAGAAATGGCCTATTACGCAGCTCCCTATCCTGATGCAAAAAGCAGGAAACCTCTACATAGGTGGCCGCAGGATCTCCCAATAAAGGGAAAGCCAGAATTCAGTGCTAAAAGATTAATGGACTATTCGAAATGGCTTAAAGAAACGGAAATACCCAAATTATGCTTTTACGTTACTCCTGGCATTGGAATTCAAGAACCAGATCTTGAAATAATACGAAACGAATTTAAAAATACAACTCTAATTAATCTTGGAGAAGGATCACATTTCCTCCAAGAAGATTTTCCGCATGAAATTGGAAAAGGAATCTCCAAATGGTATGATGAAATAAATTCATAGGATTTTAAATTATGGAACAACTAAACACAGCAATTGAGCTACAATGATGCGAAGTAAGGCTTCGTTTCATTGTAGTCCCGATCGATCGGTGTTGGACTCAAGCTCCGGCAGCATTTCTAGTATGGGGATTGAATAGCTTTAGGTGGGCTGTTCAGGGCACTAGGTTTCATTAGAACGATTAAAAAGTAATTGGAATGCTAGGGTATGGAAGCCTATTAATGCCATTTGGGTTGATTGAGGTTTTTTTGCAAGATTTAGCTCCTTGCTCTTGTTTCTGGATGCCAGGAAGCCATAATGTCGTATCCTGATAAAGGCAGCCGGAAGGATCCCGATTCTCGGGACAAGTTATGAGAAGAAAATCTTCTCAGGAATTCAGTTCCAGTTAATTTAATTTGCTTTTGTTTTCCGTCCTGGCGGTAGTCTTTGTAAGTGAATGTGACCGTCTTTTGATCAACCATTCTAAGCCTGTGATTAGAGATGGCTATCTTGTGTGTATACCTTCCCAGTTATTCTACGACTGTTTTGGGAGAAGCAAAAGATCGCTTGGCATATATGGCCCATTTAGTTTGGAAAGCTTTTTTAGCAATATGCTACCCAACAGCCATTTTCTTTCTCAGCTCGGCCATAAATATTTCCCTGAAGACAGTGCTTAGAGCTCTTTTGGGAAAGAGGTATTTGTTTTTATACCTGCAGTTTTTCCATTTTCCTGAAGGAGTAATTCCGCCACCTGGCATGCTGATAGTTTACTATTTATTGCTACTTTTAAAAGTATTAATAGGAGTAAGCTATCAGGCTTCTACTAGCCAAAGCTGAATTTAAAGCATGAATGACTCATTACTCATAACAGAATTTAGACGCATGTTAGAGTTTCCGGACAAAGACTTTTTGAAACTTGTGACCTTGCTTGAAATGATTCGTGTTAAGAAAAATGAGCATTTATTTAAAGCAGGGGATATTTCCAGAAAAGTTTATTTCATTGAAAAAGGGTGCTTGCGACAATACCTTATTAATAGCAATGGCGAAGAAAGAAATATCTATTTTAAAGTTGAAAGCGGCTGGTGCAGTGAGCTAGAAAGCTTTTTAAACAATACTCCAACAGACTTAAACCTACAAGCTCTTGAGGATAGCGAACTTTTAGTAATAAATCAAAAGAACTGGATATATGCTGTTACACATATTTCGCCCATTACAATGTATTTTATTAAGGCACAGCAGGAAACAAATTACGAGTAAAAAAAGCGATTAGGATAAGCTACCGTTGAAACTCCTGAAGAAAAATATAATAGGTTTCTCAATGAGGAGCCTCATCTCCTTTTGCGTTTGCCTTTATTTCAAATTGCTGCTTACTTAGGAATAACACCCGAAACACTAAGCCGGGTTCGAAAAAAAATAAGCTATAAATGATTTCTTGATTCAAATCAAGAGCCTAGTCAGGTTGTGGATGTAGCTTTGTCATGTAACATTTAAAAGAAGAATATTATGAAAAAAGAGACAATTAAAGTTGGGCAAGTAACAATTAATTTTATGCTGGAAACAGCAGATAACAATGGCTCGGTAGCTATGTTCGAATTTGAGGTCTCTTCTGGGGCTAAAGTACCTCTTCCTCATTATCATGAACATTATGATGAAACCATTTATGGACTAGAAGGAGTGATCACATTTACTGTTGAGGAGAAACCTGTTGACATTGCTCAAGGTGAATCTTATTTTATTCCTCGAGGTGCAGTTCACGGGTTTAATAACTTCAGGGAAGAAGATTCATAGGCTCTGGCAGTAATTTCTCCTGCCCTTCTTGGGCCAAATTTCTTTGAAGAGTGTGCTCAAATTGTAAACGCAGGCGGACCTCCTGGTATTGAAAAACTAAAAGTGGTAATGAAAAAGCATGGTTTGGTTCCCGTATTGCCCAAATAGTTGCAGCAATGATTTTGGTCAGATAAACAATAGAACTCCAGATAGCACTGGCTATAACAAAGGCTATCGTGCATTACTTGATTGCACCGAAAAATTTCAATAAAAAGCCATTGGATTATAAAATTTAAATTAGACTTGTATCTATTTAGATACAGTAATTGTGTTTTTTATTGAGAAAACCACGAAATTTGATAAATGGCAAAGAAAGTTGGAGGACTTAAAAGCAAAAGCAAAAATTCTATTTAGACTTCAAAGAATTGAAACTGATGGACATATTGCAAAGGCAATCGGAATGACCAAAATATCTGAAGAAACAGAATTGAGCTGAACTAGTTTGTACAAAGCGTTGTCGGATGGAGCCAAACCTCAATTTTCCGCAATAATGAAAGTTTTGAAAGCAGCTGGAGGACAAATAAAAGTAAATCCGGTATCTGCCAAAAAAATAACGACACCACAACAACAGCTAAGAAAACATGGGGCGGTCATTGCTATCCGAAAGTTCTCCGTCTAGGTGTAATTTGCAATTACACCAGTCTAACATTCAGCAATGAACGTTGGAAAAGCTATCTTAAAATGGGCATTTGTAATGGCCTTTTACTAATTTTACCTCAGAAAGTTTTGCCTCGTCTTAGCATTTTAAACTTCGCCTTACTTTCTCTTAGAAATTAAAATTCTCTATGGATATACTTTTTGAATCTTTTGGATAAAGGCATTCGCTGTTATAATTATGCATTTGATAATCCAATAAGATTTATTGACCCTAATGGGATGGAACTTTCGGATGATTATTTTAATAGATAGGGTCAATATTTGGGTTCCGACGAAGCGGAGACAGATTTTGTACAGATTGTTGATCAAAAAGATTGGGATGCAAATAAGACAGTCAATGCTAATGGAACTGAAAGAATTAGTCAAAAGAATGGATAGAAAATATCAACAAACATCACAGAAACTAAACTTAGTGATGAGGACATTGTGAATGTTAAAGGACATTATAATAATCGTCTCGATGATCAAAGTAAAGTTGCTGGTGTAGATATTGAAACTACACAAGCACCCCGTGGAATTATCATGCGTTCATCTTATGGAGGTGGCTATAGATTTTTTAGCTATCGGTTCGGTCAGACAGATGATATTTTGATCAATATCAATGATAATAAGGTTGATAGAGATCTTAACAGAGCATCAAACATTACTAGTTCACTTGTCCATGAGCATCAACATCATAATGATCAGGGAAAATATAAGAGTTCTACATTAGAACAAAAAGTTACTAGAGCTCAAAGAGGACATTCTAGTTGGTACGGGACTACAGTAGAATTTGAAAAACGAAATGCAGATTATGGGAAAATGCATAAATAAGATTCTTATCCTCATAGGGATGACACTATTTATAGTAAGATGCAACTCTCCCTCGGAATTTCAAATCAACATTGAGCAAATAGAATGCTCAAATGCTGAAGTAAGTATTTTTCTTGAATCTCTCGTGTTTTACACTGATAAAGGCGTGGGAATGTCCCACACTGATATAGCTATAGCTTTAAACATGCGTGCAATAAACAACAGTCCCGACACAGTAAAATTTACTATAGATCATGACGGTTATGATTATTTCAATTTCGAAGGGTTTAGAGATACAATTAATTTCAATAGCTTTCAGAACCCAAAAGCATACAAAATATCCCCTTCAAGTACAGTTGATTTTACCTTGGGTAGTTATGCTTATCCATTTGATCAATTACCATGCGATGAAAAAGATATTGTTGATCCCTTTAGCAATTGCTTCGGGAAGTTCTCGTGTTAATAATTTGGCTAAAGCCAGAGTCGTATGAAACTCTCTAATTTTTCCAGCTAAAGCAGGAGGCTATTCATAAATAGGATTCATTACTGGTTTTCAGAATTTGGCCTGAACCAATCAATCATTGAAAAAAAAATTCAATAGGAATGGGCTTCAGCCAATTCCTTGTCTATAAAATTGTTATCTTTATAGAAAGAAAAAGTATAAATGTATATGAGTAAAACTTCAACACGAGAAAAGCTTAAACAGGAATTACAGCTTATTCCAGATGATTTGTTGGGAGAATTGCATGAATATATGAAGTATCTTCAGTATAAAAAAAGTCTAGCAAGTTCCCCCGTGGATACGGTTTCTATGGAAACAGCCTATGCCAGTGAAGCAGTTTTAGGAAGAGATTGGAACAGTCCCGAAGAAGATCAAGCATGGCAAGATTTATAAAAGGCGAGGTTGTCGTTTTACCATTTCCCTTCCTTCATTGGTCTAAATTTAGCTATGGGTAACTTAGAAATCCGGCGGCTGAGCGGAGCCGAAGCCATAGGTTAACGTGTCCGAAGTACTCCTTCGGCTTCGATCAGGATCCGGTTACAGATCTGCCTTCATGGAAAAAATAGATATCGCATTGAAATAGAATGATACACCCGTAATAATCCCCCCTGCCCCCTTGTCAAGGGGGAATTGCGGCAAATAGTATTCAGGATCCGGTTATCCGAACTTCGAACTAGGTGTAATTTGCAACCACACCTTCCTCTCCATCGCATTTAACTTTAGAAAAATCATTTTAAAACGGTCCTATCAAGCCCTTACTGGGCTAGGTTTGAATTTAAGAAAAATAAGTCTGGCCAGTAAAACCCAGGGGAAACCATGAAGAATAAGATCTCCCCAATCCATTAATTTCATGCCATTGGCACCACCTGCAATCCATTTGATTTTGCCCCATATATGCGGCTCTGGAAAAAATGGAGCCAATCCCAACCATGCGCACATGATCAGCACCAAAGCCCAATTATTAATAGGGTTCTTAGTTATTTTGCCTTCTTTGCTGACCATAGTTATCGTATTTCGTTTTTGAAGCAATGCCTTTGACCATCAAGTGAGATCTTCATGGTTACGGCATTGGATGCACGCAAGCATGGATTCTTTGCCTATACAAAGGTACTTTCACTATTCCTTCAAACTGGTGATAATTGTTACAAAAAGTGATTCAATAGCTGGTAGTGTTTGTGATTGAGGTGCGGGTATATCGATTACAAAAGGCTTCGGATCCGCTCAGCCACCGAAAGGCTTACCTAGGTGTAATTTGCAATTACACCTTTATATCAAACGGAAACCTTCTTTAGAAAATCATCGCTTTAGGCCATTTGCAATGGCCTAAAGCAAACCTTATCTCTTCTTGATTGCCAATAAGGCTTAAAAGAAGAATGAAATTACATTTTCTGAATCTATAGCCAAGGGAAAAATTATTGGTTGTTTGTGAAAAGACTAAAAACCAGGAATCAATCTTTACACTATTCTAGTGTCCCAAAAATATTCTTCCCCTCTTATTCTTGATACATTGGCTGAAAATTCAGGATGTTCTGTGTTAATGATATAATTATATTCATAAGGGATTATTACGGAAGGAACTTTTAAAATTAAAGTTTCTTCACTTTTATACCACTTAGAGCCAATTTTCTGTAATTGTGAATAGGCAGCTATTGATCGCCAATTATCGGGTAAATCATTTATATAAAGTTGCTTAATTAAATGATCCTCATCTGCAATCGAAATTACCATCATTTTATAGATTGCTGTTGGCTTGATTGAACTTCGATGGACAATTAATTCTAAGGTCGATAATGACCGTGATGCAGCTGTGTAAATAACATTCTCACCAGCCATATTCCAACGATTTGGTCTTCCGGATGCTGTTAATTTTGACGCGTAAACTTGATCAGAAATTCTGAAAATTTCCATAATCAAACATTGTCACCAAACTTCATTGCCACCAACCTGTCCTCAACGAAACGAATTCCGGTAACTGATGCTAAATAGTAAGATGGCTTTTTATTGTCAAAAAAGAAATTCTCTGTATTTAACCAAATTTCAAAAATTTTATTTGAGCCAAACACCTCATTTCCAAGCTTGAATAAGGATATTATTAAAACCACATGTTCCTTATTCAGTTGCTTAACCTTACTTTCGTAGCTTTTCTTTGACCTAAGGGTGCGGACACTGATGTCAAATAACTCAGCGATTTGATTGTCAGTTAATTGGCATTTGTTTTTAAAAGCATAGATGTAATACCAATTTATGTCAGCTGTATCCAACAAGTGTAAAAGCTCGCTATCATTTATTTGAGCAGGAATATTGTTAAAAATTTCAGCACTTTTTAAATCTTCGGTCTCTATTTTCATTGCCCTAGGTTTAATTACCTATTTCAATATAAGGAAATTTATGCATCTTTCAAAAGGCAAAATTGCAGGGTTGGTGTAATGTATATCCAAAAAGGTGAGATTTTTAGGTATGTTATAGCTTCGGCTCCGCTCAGCCACCGAATAGTGTTCGGTACCTGTTTAGGTATTGGAAGTAGGGAGCCTTAAAATCCAATAGGTTAAAATGCGCTTTTGAAATGCTTACTACCAAATTTTGTTGCTTCTACTTTGCCCCAATAACTTCACCATCACCATAAATTCATGGGTATTGCCCAAAAACTGTCGACTTGAAGTGGTGGGGTATTCATAGACATATCCCAAACGGATATTGCCTCCGAGATAGCCTACGTGAAGTGAGTTGGCATAATTGAACCGATGTCCGGCACCCACCCAAAAGGTGTCAAGCATCAAAGCCTTCAGGTTGAATTCCGTGTTGTCAGCAAATCCATCCTGTTTCCTGTAGAAAAAATTCCCAATGCCTGTGATGCTTTCGCCAAACGAATACCTGTATCCAGCCTGTACCATCATAGATACAGGATTGCCATCCATAAAATTATCACCTTTGGCCAATCTTCCCCCGTTGACATTGTGCATGCCATAGGAGAGGTAATAATTTTCATGGGTAAGTGCAAGACCCAAGTTAAAATCAAGGAGCTGCATATTGCCATAACTCCCAAGATATTGGCCAATCGACAGGTCCTGGGACTGTTCTACTGTGAGGGCATTGCCATCTAGCCTAACAGCGAGATAATTGACTCCCGCGCCAAGCCGTAAGTTGTGCCGGTCAGATATTCTTACCCGACTTGCATAGGCAACAATCAGTTCTGTTTCCTGGAATGCGCCGTAGGTATCATGCAGCATATTGAGGCTCATTGCATTTTTACCCATCAGCGCTGGATCTTCCAAACCACCCAATTCCCCAAAGTCAAGCTCCAGACTGAGGAATCTTGTTTTAGGGGCGCCTTCCACACCACTCCATTGATTCCTTACAAAACCCCTAATTGCACTCCCTTCATAGCCTGTCAATCCAGGATTATAATAACTCTGAAACTGGGTAAACTGGGAGATGTATTTTCTGCTCTGCCCAAAGGTCTCTGTTAGTAAGCAGAAGCCGAGCAATATCCCTATTACAATGCATCTATTTTTCATATCCGAATTATCTAATGATTAGATTGATGGTACCTGACCTCATTTCTTTGGGATTTTTGGTTGCAATAACATAGATGTATGTTCCTGCAGGTAGGTTATTTCCCTCAAAGGTTCCATCCCATCTAGTCTTCGGGTCTGTGGTCATAAAGACTATTCTGCCTGCCCGATCTACTATGTTGATCGTAACCTCGTCAAATTCGAAGAGGTCCGGTATTCCCCAAGTATCATTCGCCCCGTCTCCATTTGGCGAAAAGATATTGAATACCTCTATATCGTCTATTTTGGGTAAAAGGAAGCTCAGCGTGAACGTTTTGGTTATGGTATTTCCTGCCCTATCGGTACTACTCACTTCAATGGTGAAATCCTTTTGCCCTGAGATTTTCTTGCTGCTGTCCCAGCTTAGTCTATTTCCTGCGATAAGAAAGAAACTGTTGTCAGGCCCATTACTTGTAAGTTCGTATTGATGGATATCATCAGCCGAATCAATAGTGGACAAATCGCCTATTGGAATGGTTGGATTCCTGTCCCGATTGGTGATGTTCAGCAAAATATCCTGAGGTTGTGGTTTGTCACCGATCAAAACCATGAGGCCGGCCTCAACCTGTTCAGGGTTGGTGATCTCTTCCGTCAGGGTCAGCGTTCCTATCAGGCTGTAAACTCCTGCTACAAGCGGCTCAAAACTCGATTCCTGCCAGGCCACATTCAAACGCGTCATCTCTCCATTATTCAGGTTCACCTGTACATCGTTTGGAAGTGAAAGTTCATCAAATGCCGTATTCCAATTTACCTCTATCAAATCTAGTGATGCTATAGAAGCAACCCGCAAGGCTTCTACCGTAATGGTAAAGGTGGCTGAGGTGGTGTTTCCACTTAGATCTTCGGCCGTAAGGGTTAAGTTATGGCTTTGATCCGAAACCAGGGTACTTCCGGTTACCGGGTCCTGTGTAAACGAAACCATCTCACAATTGTCTTCTGTGATAGACGTACTGATAAAATCAGGTAAAACATAGCCTGAAGTGGCTCCCGCATAGACAAGCCGACTTTCAGGGACGTTCAAAATAACTGGTGGAATCTCATCCATAACTTTGACAGTGGCACGCACAACAGTTTCATTTCCTGAGCCATCCCTGACCGTGAGAGATACTTCATTGTCACCAAGGTCAGAACAGTCAAATGAGGTTTTGTTTACTGAAATGGAGGCAATGCTGCAATTGTCAGTTGTTCCTCCATCAACCTGAGAAGCAGTAAGGGTCGCAACTCCATTTCCATCGAGAAATAACGCAGCACTTTTGCCTTTTGCGGCTGGAGCAACACTGTCTCTGACAGAAATGGTAAGCTGTTGGACTGTTTCGTTTCCAGCTGCATCTTTTACTGTCAGCGTTATTTGCTGCTCACCAAGATCGGAACAAGTGAATTTGGTCTTACTTAGGACAATGCTTTCTATTCCACAGTTGTCTGTGGAACCATCATCAACCATTTCTACAGACAAACTTGCATTTCCATCAGCACCAAGGTTGACCGTAATATTTGCTTTGACTTTGACCAACGGGGCTTCATTATCCTCCACAAGGATGGAGAGGGTCTGCACTGCTGTTTTTCCTCTTATGTCTTTGGCAGTAACCTGATAGCTTCCTGCTTCCAATGCATCAAGAGATCCGGTATCAGGAGCAATTGGTTCCCCATCTTTAAGCCAGGTATATTCAAATGGTGCAATTCCTCCAGTCACGTTGGCTTGGATGGTACCATCGGCTGAATCCTGACAACTGAGTGGTGATCCTTCCAGTGTGACTGACAGCATCTCCACAAACGTAGCTTTTAGATTTTTAGCTTCATCCATCGTCAGGGTGATGGTGGCTTCTGAGGATTCAGAATCACCTTTCCAAGCCACAAAATCCCATCCCGCTGCAGCAATTGCTGTTAAGGTAACTTTTTGACCTGATTCAAATTGATTGCCTTGGGGCTCAAATGATATTGTCCCGCTTCCGTCTGTTGTAGTGTTAAGCGCATATACAGGTAGATCACCCTCGATAAATATCGCTTTGATGGACTTGTTACTGTTCATCACCAGATTGAGGCGAGCGTCAGTACTGCTGATATCGCCTTCCCACCTTACAAAGGCCCAACCTTCCGCTGCAACTGCCTCTATTTGTATTTCCTCTGATGCGTTGAAAACTGTACCATCTGGAAGGACATTTACTTGGCCTTGTCCGGAAACAGCTGGCTGAAGGGTGAATATTTTCGAAATATTGATAACCTCTTCTGGAGTCGTGAAGCAGATAACATCTTCCTCGCTAACCCGGATACTGTTATTGACATTGTCTTTGACAACGGTAGCAAGGCAGTAATTTATGCCCGGGGTACCGTTGAAAACAAATTTTTCACCCACTGCATTGTCTAGGCTTTGCAAAATATATGGCCCACCATCTTCGGAAACATAAACATCAAAACCTTTGACACCACTGCCTCCGAGATCATCCACTGCTTCCACCGTGAAGCTCATCAGCGAACCAAATTCAACCAGAACATCTTTAACTTCCAACAAAGTAGGTGCTGCTGCATCCACAGTATTGAAGGCTTCATTGGTTAAAATCGGGGCATTGGTATCGAAAAAGATATTGGCCATTGCTTTTAAGCTATCACCGGTCACCGTTTCTCTACCTGCTTTGATGGTGTAAGAAACAAAACCCTCACCTATGGCCGTGGAATCATTCACAGGAAGGAATCCTGCCAAGGCTTCGAAAGGAGGAAGTCCTGTTTTCGGATCTACAGACTGTAAAGCCCAGAACAATTCATTGTTCACAGGATCAAGTCCAAAGGTCACATTGACATCAACACCGATTTCAGTCGCTGTATTCAGTTTGGTAGTGTAATTGGTCAATCCGGGAGGGACATCGAAGGTCATGTTCTGGAAGCCAAAACCGTTCAGTCTAAAACTTGCAGGATCAAAATTCGGATCCAATTGTTGTCTTACTACCACACGCTGTGCTGGTGCTGTGGCAAAAACCGGATCATTTTCGAAGAATACCGTAAACGGCAGTTCTTCCTCTTTGGAAACAAAGCGTTGATCTCCAAAGCCCACAGGTCCCAGGATTTCATTCGGGTCACAGGAGGAAACTACCGGCTTGCAAAGTAATTTCTCACCAATACATACTCCGGCATCGATTCCTGCTCCAATTGGTGATCCACCTGCAAGGTTGGCACCAATACTACCAATACATAAGGCTGCTTTATCTCCATCTTTTGTGGGCGGCGCATTTGGCACAAGGGCATCATACACTGAGAAAGCGCAAGACGTTAATCCAATGACACAACCAACGGCTCCAAATCCGCACCCAACTACAGTGGCACATGCTATTGCTCCAACGCCACATCCTATGCCAGCTGCTCCACATCCTATTCCTGTAAATAAGTGACCACAAGAGGGTGAGCTAAAGAAATCACTTGATGCACCACCTGATCCACCTCCAGCGGAACAACCACTAGGTGATGGGCCTCCACTTCCACCGCCACCACCACCGCCACCACTTCCACCGCCACCGCCACCAGTGCCACCACCACCGCCACCGGGTGGTGTTCCTCCGGGAGGTGGAGGAGGATTCCCAGGATCAGAGTGACAAGGTGTACCTCCAGGCGTGCCATTTCTACAATCACCTGTCCCATCACCATCACCATCACCATCACCATTATCACAGCCCTCTGGATAGGGACAACTGCCACGAGGATCCTTCGGATCATCCGGATCATCCGGATTACAATCTTCCCCGACGGGACAATTACCTGAAGGACTACCAGTGCCTCTTCCACCCCCTCCAGGACCTCCAATGCCTCCTTTTCCTCCTGAGCCAGGTGGTACCCCAGTGGCACCAGAACCTCCCGGTCCTCCCGGAGAACCATCTTCACCCCAGCCACCTGGTGCGCCAGGAACACCCTGTTCACCAAGTCCAGGGACATAAGCTTTAAAACATAAAGAAATGGTAAACGCATCCAATTGCTGGACACTGAAATTACCTTTATAAATAAAATTATAGGCTAAGAATCCACTCAGATCAATTTCAAATTTATCCGGATCAAACCCTGTAATCCCATTACTTGCTACAACTATGGTCCAACACTTATCCACTGCCGGATACCAACCAGCTAGGTAACTTGGATAATTGTTGAAATCTGTACTATTAACTTTTATTGTAAATGGTGCTTCTTTTGTTGAAGTGATAGTTAAGGTTTTGGCGACTTTAACTAAATCCCAACCAGGATCATCACCGGCACTGCCTGAGTATTTATTGATCTGCCAATCATATACTCCTCCGGACCCAAAAGTAGCCTGATCCAAAAATAAACTACCTATTATATCCTCCTCTGGGTTATAGTTATCGTCTTGAGGTATCAGGGTACAATTTAAACAGCCCAGATCAAACCCGACGGTATCTTTAGCTGACAAAACCCCAAATTCTATATAGTTTTGGATCATTGCGTGCCTAAACCCTATTTGGTCGGCAACTAACGCTCTGTCCTCATAAAACATTTCAGGAGTACTTAGCGCCAGTTGTCTGGTAGCCTCTATTTTATCCATGAGGGTGAGTACCATTGCAGCAGGTGAAATCCCCATGGTTTGAACTTTCATTGGGAATGTATCGCCTGTGAAATTGCCCAACAAGAAACTTGCAGATAATTCCTCCCCAGGTTTTATATCCCTTCCATATAAAGGAACAGCCATCATCCCGTTAATTATGCCGTAATCAGGGTTATCGGCTAAACGACCCAATGGATCCAGGGTTGAATTAGTCCTTAGGCCACCTTGGGTTTTCAATTCGTAAATAACAATGTCTTCCTGCATGGTAACCTGAGCATTTAAAATGGGGACATCTACATTCCCTTCATTTTTGAAGACGATATTGTAAAATGCTGTTTTTCCTCTTCGGACCACATCAGGGGCCAGAATAGTATAGCTCAATCCTGAAAATCCTGTACTAGGTTCGACTTCAAGACTGTTTTCCAAAATCACAGTGGATCCATCTGGGTTTTTGACTTGTACATCGTAGGTGCCAAAGTCCACGGTTGACAATTTCCATCCCAACTTGCCACTCATGCTATTGGTAAGATCAACATTTGTTGCAATGATGATTTTTTGTCCACCTTTTAGCAGCGAAACCTCCATTCCGGACTTAAATCCTGCACCTGTGATGGTAGTCGTAACCGTTCCATTACCAACTGTTTCGGGATTGGAAGATAAAATGCTGAACGGCAAAGCACGAGCAAGTAATTGGATGTTTTGGGAAAGTGGGATATCAGTTTTGACCAGGATATAATAGGTGCCTGATTGGGTCTCAGGAATAAGAACCCGCTGTTTCGTTAGGTTTTTATTGATCCCGTTATATTCAAATTCATTGGGTGAAGGTACCTTGCCGAAGGAAACAAAAACATCATTTGAACCGACAGTCCTGCTCGAACTCAGGTCTATTACCAAGTCAAGGTTTGCCGCTACATTTACTTTATAATACAACCAGGAGCCAGCAATCAAAGTATTGGAAGTGGATACCTCGAGCGGAAGTGTTCTGACATCCAGTTTCAACTGCTTTTCCGAAACCAGTAAGTTGTTTTCATAATTGATCTCATTGATGGAGGTCAAAACATTGGTCCGGCCTATTCCGAAATAATTCCCAGGATCAAGATTGAGAATTGGGCCCTTGATATCAAATGTACGGCTTTGTCCAGGCAAGAGGGTTACATCAGATTCCTGATTGCCTACCAAATGATCCACTGCTCCGTTGAACTGTTGATCGACGGATACATAGTAACCATTGTAAAGTCTACCCAATGCAGGTTTATCTCCGATATTGGTCACTTCAACCTCAGCCGAAGTCTCCTCTCCAAGGAATGCAGATTCCTGAATGGAAATAGAACTAACCGTCAAATCTGTAGGATCCGAAGGATTGATCAGGATTACCTGACTGCGCTCATTGTTGGAATCTCCTCCGTTAAATCCTTCAAATATCTTATCCTGATAATCGACTTTGGTTATCAGATAATAATTTCCGGAAAAATTATTTGGTACAATGACTAAGGTACTGTCCCTATAGGTCTCCCCAACTTCCAGCACTTTTGTAACGCTATTATATCCAATATTCTGAGCACCTTTACCCAAGACAGGGGAAGTACTTAAAAAGAATCCATCATTCCATTTAACCCTGGTTGGACCCTCACCGTTATTTTGAATGCTGTATTTGATATAAAAACGCTCTCCGGAAATGACCGTGGCAGGAGCCTGCAATGCTGTTAAAATTAGATCAGGGGCTGCGGTTGCCGAAATAGTTATCTTCTGAAGGGCAATATTATTGGCCTTGTTATTGTCCTCGGTCACATTTTCGCTATGGTCCACCCATAAGTAAACAAAGTATTCCCCTGAAATCTCGTCTGGAATTTTCACAGACCTTCCAGTTTCATAGCTTTCACCAGACCCTAGTTTAGATCTGGAAAAATTGGTGAGGTATATATCCTCTGGTGTAAGGACGGAGTCCTTTGTCAAATATACCCTGCTTGCATATGATTTTGTCACTTCGTCTGGACCCAAGTTTTTTACATTGAAGCTGAGGCTTAACTGATCTCCCGAACCAAAATTGTTGGAATTCAGCAAAAATTTCTGGATGGAAAGATCTACTACTTTTACCTTAACGGCTGATTCCGGTGTTAAAATAACAGGAGATTTGACTCCCAATGTCTGATTACTTTCCCTATTGTTGGTCTCATCAACTTCAAAAACCTTGTCAAAAACATCTGTGAAAACATGGAAATAAATGCTGTCAGGAGTGTCATTAGGTAAAGTTAAAAGGGAGGTTTTCTCTGTAGCCTGTCCGGCTGGAAGACTGTCTCTTTGCAGCACGTTACCCAGATTTCTGAAAGGGCCCTGTGCGGGGTCGGGACTTGTGGACCAATAGATCCTATCGGTATATCCAGCTGCCGCCTTATTTCCATTATTGACTATTCTCCACTTTAACGGAAAGGTAACATTCCTGTAAACTGTGTCAGGAAGGGTGATGGAGGCAGGGGATAATTCAGCCCTTTCCCCTGTAATCAGGTTTACAGAGTTTTCACTTCTTCTTACATTATTCTGTTTTGACTGAAATTCAAAAACTTTATCCTCTGAATCTATGAGAATGAAAACGTAATAATTTCCGGCCAAGCGTTCGGGAATCAAAACCTCCGCTTCTACCGAATAACTGTCGCCATTTTCAAGTGGCAGCAGGTAATTACCCAATTGATTGCTACTAACCGGAGTTGTAAAGGTTTTTTTGAATAGCGAAACGGAATTGTTTTTATCGAATTCAGGTTCCTCGGAAACAAATACCTCATCCACCCAGGAGTTGACATTGGGTGGATTGGCACCCAGATTTTCTACGGTCCAAGAAAGGTTCATTGTGGCACCTGAAATATGTTGGGCAGGCACCTCAAGCTCGGTGACAGCCAAATCACTCGGAGGGGTAAGGATGACATTGATCGGGTCACTCCTGCGGATATTGTTGACGTAATCGTTTTCAAACATGCCCGTAAAATTGGAAACGATGTAGAGGTAATACGTCCCGAAAACATTGTCCGGCAATTTTAGCTCTTGCTGTTCGGTGTATTTTGAGTTGACCGGAAGGTTACCCCCAACAAAACAGGCGAATCCATTGTTTTCTTCGGCTAAAAACACCGGGTATTCCTGAAGTTTGGTGGCTTTGCTGATATCGAATACTGGCTCCTTGGAGAGATAGATAGCATCTTTCCAATAGTATTCAATCCTGCAGGACTCAGTGGTGGAAATATTTGTCGGTGCTAAAGCGACGCTAGATCTTCCGCCTGATGTTCCACCGGAACTGCCTCCGGAAAAACTGATTTGTCCGCTATCTCTCTTAAATCTCCAGAACAGCCCTTTGGCATCTCTTTCGCCAATATTCTCCACTTCGTAAATCACGCTGATGGAATCACCGGAGAATGCATCCGTGGTCACCCCAATAGTATTGACTGTCAAGTCAGCCAAAGGTGGAATCCCTATGGATAAAGTCGGGAACACCAGGTTATTCTGTTCGTTACTTTCTATAACAGTCTGTGAATGTGGTTTTCGGTCATTGGCACAAACACCGTTTTCAATCCTACAATACCCATCACCGTTGTCCGTGATAATAAACAGGTAATATACCCCTCTCAAGTTGATGGGAATCCTTACTTCTTGGGTCATGGTGTAGGATTCTCCCTGCATCAATGACGCCGGATTGTCAAATGTCCCTAAGAGGATGTCATCCGCTTTTCGAAGATCAAGATCTGCAGACAACCAAATTCGGTCTTTCCAGCGAATATTGTTTGTATTGCCCAAGCCACTGTTTTTTACTTCCCAGTTAACTGTTATACTATTTCCGGCAACAACTGTTTCCGGAGTAGTATAGGATTGGATGATAAGGTCAGGAAGACCTGCCGCAAAGAAACTTTGTACAGGTCCTTCGGTTACAAAGCAATTGTTCTTAGCATGAATCTGCCACAAATAGGATTTCCCCTTGTCAAGATTTAGAACAGTATAGTTGATTTCCTGAATATCCTTTACCAAAGGCTGGGCAGGTTTTCCGGTACCCTCTTCCCATACAAATACATCAAAGACGGTAGAAAATTCCCCTGGAGTCCATGAAAGTGAAATTGGCTGGGGAAGATTTAGAGAACCATCAGCAGGCAACATCTGCCTTACTGGTTCCGGTGCGCTTGCTGGGATTACCTTGACTTCCAATGTATCCGAAAAGACACAATCAGTTCCATATTTTCCACTTATCCAGTATATGGTATCCGTAGTCGGACTGATAGTAATGCTTTCTCCTGACTGGCCTGAAGACCAAACAATTTCTCTTAAGCCTTGAATGGATAAGGTCAATGACTCCCCGGTACAAATGGTGCTTAAGCCTGAAACTTCTAAACTCGGAAGAACTCCCAATTCGAAGTCAAAGGATTCAGATCTGATTTCACATCCATTCTCATTCAGATTTATGGAAGTATATAATCCGGATTGATTGGCCTTCAAGGTAGCTGACTCTCCTAGATCATAAATTTCTGCATCCACATCCAAAATCCACCTGACAGGTGTTCCAAGTTGGGTTTTCAATACAACCCCTCCTTCACAGGAGTCAGTATCAGGATCTGATGAGATTATGGGTAATTCACTTTTATCCTCGACAAAAACCCATACCTTTTTTTCAACCTTACACCCATCTTCAGTGGTGATCATTACGGTATATTCGGTGCTTGAAACCGGAGCCACATCAATCAGGTTTGTGGTAGCTCCTGTATTCCACAGATAAGAAACCCCTCCGGCAGCCTGTAATAAAACAGACGCTCCCTTACAAATATTGGCGTCAGGAGATAGGGTGGTATTGGTTTCAGGAGAGTTGTTGACGGTGATGGTTTGGCTGTCGTTATTTGTATTGACATCCCCTTCCAAAATGGTATAGGCACTTATTTCATAATTTCCATCTACCGACAAATCCGCTTTGGTCTGGAAACTATAGGTCAATTTGCCATTTCCTGCAATGGTGTTGGTACCCGTGCTATTTTCGATGACTGGTTCGCCTCCATTTATGGCATAGGCAATCTGGAATGCTCCAACAGGGGAGGAACTGTAATTTGTGATTTCTACAATGACGGTTTCCTGATCACTAAAATCACAACTAGAAACCGGGGCATTTATTTGGGAGACGCCAAGGTCTGCGGTGGTTTTGGAGGATTGGGATGAGGTATAGGAGGGAGACAAATAGAGTTCACCCTGTTCGGTAAAGGCATATTCATAAAAAGCAAGGTGGTATGTGATTCCTGCTTCCAGTCCCTCCAAGGTGAAGTTTTCCCCAAAATCATTGAAGACTACAAAATTGTTGGATCCGATTTGGTCCCCTTGACCAAAAACACTGTTCGCTCCATAAGTGGTAAAATCTGCCGGTCCTGCATTGACAGAACCCCCTGCCCTGGCGAGTACCAGCCGACGAGTTCCATTTCCTTTAGCAAAATTAACTTCAAAAGAGTTAAAATTAATATTGGAGTAGGAGGCGTTGGAAACCTGCAATGTCGGTCTTTCCCCAAACGTTTCCAGTGCAAATTGATAGCCTGGCTTTAGGTATAACCTTGCCGAACTACCATTGAATTCATAAAGCGCAAAATAGTAATTCGTACTTGGCTCAAGGTTCGTTACATTCACGTTGTTTCCTGAACCGGAATAAAGAACATAATTTCCAGTTCCGATTTGACGGGCACCAAAAGAGGCTGAATTTTGATAAGTGGTGAGGTCAATTGGCTCTGTATTGACGGGTCCTTCTTTTCTACCTATCAAGATACGGTTGGCGCCATCTCCTCTTGTCCAGGATATATTGATGGAAGTATTGCTTCGGCTGCTGGTAAATGCATTATTTGATTGAACAGAGGGAGCACTTAAAGTAGTCTTAATCGCTGCCATGTAGGGATCCTTTAAAAAATAGGTCTCTTCCCCGGTACCGTTGTATTCAAAAACAGCAATATGATATTCAGTTGACGGTTCCAATCCATACAGCCAGGAGCCACTGGATGTTCCTTCATAGATCACAAATTCCCCGGGTGACACCTCAGTACCTGATGCAAAAGTCGTGGAGGCAGAATAGACCTGTCCATCTTCAGGTAAAAAGGTAACTTGACTGCCTTTCTTTGCGATTACAACCCTTCTTGCTCCATTTCCTGTCGTGAAGGAGTAGTAAAATCGATCGCCATCCAAGTTGGCATTGTTTACTGAAAAATTAGAGGAAGGAATGGTAGGTGCAGCGCCGGTGATTTCAGAGGCCTTTGTTCCCGGTTTTAAATATTGCCTTCCCGTGCTGCTTCCAGTGTATTCAAAGATTTCAAAATGATAGGTATTATTCGGGCTCAGACCGGTGATGGTAGTGGAGGTTCCGCCACCTGAATATTGTGCAAAATTGCCATTCCCTAAATTACTACCATTCGTGAAAGAGCCTGATCCTCCGCCATAATTATTTAAATCAGATGGGGATGCATCCACCGGAGCATTGATTTTCCCTACTAAGATCCTTCCTGAACCATTTCCATTTGTCCAACTAACGGTCATGGAATTTCCGGTTACATTGGTGAATGTTAAATTACTTGCCTGTAAGGAAGGGGGAGAAAGGGTAGCCCTTTCTCCGGATAAATAGGGGTCCACCAGGTAAAAGGTCTCCTCGCCTGTTCCATTGTATTCATAAACAGCTAAATGATAGGTGCTGGAAGGGTCCAAACCATAAAGCCAACTGCCACTGGAAGTACCATTATAAACCACAAATTCATTTTCGGTCACTTCTTCTCCTTGTCCAAAGTTGGTTGAAGCCGTGTAGGTTTTTCCGTCTACAGGTTTAAAAGTTACCGGAGTGCCCTTTTTGGCAAAGATGACCCGCCTGGCCCCGTTGCCATTGCTAAATGAGTAATAGAACCTGTCCCCATCCACATTTGCGTTGTTTACCGAAAAAATAGAAGCGGCAACAGTAGGAGTAGAAACCGTCTTTTCTGAGGCAAAAGTTCCGGGTTTAAGGTATTGCCTTCCCGTACCGCTTCCAGTAAATTCAAAAATCTCAAAATGATAGGTTTTATTAGGGCTTAATCCGGTAAGCGTAGTCGTATTACTACTACCTGAATATTGGATATAGTTGCCATTTCCTAGGTTACTCCCATTTGAAAATGAGCCGCTCCCACCTCCATAATTGACAAAATCAGCAGGTGAAACATCTACAGCCGCACCTTCTTTCCCAACCAAAACGCGACCTGAACCATTTCCATTTGTCCAGCTCACGGTAATAGAATTACCGGTAACATTGCTGAAGGTCAAATTTTTTGCCTGGGTATTTGGAGGAATGAGTGTAGCCTTTTCGCCCACTAAGAAAGGATCTCGTAAATAATAAGTCGAAGTACCCGTGCCATTGAATTCGAAAATTGCCAAATGGTAGGTAGTGGATGGTTCAAGGTTGTATACCCAACTGCCACTGCCCGTACCACTGTAAATCACAAATTCTCCCGGGGCCATCTCCGAGCCGGAACCAAAATCGGCGTTGGCAGTATAGGGTTCTCCATCCACTGGCTTAGAGGTTACAGGACTGCCTTTTTTTGCGACCACCATTCTTCTTGCTCCATTTCCCTTTGTAAAGGAATAATAAAACCTATCCCCATCTACATTGGCATTATTTACTGAGAAGTTTGAAGCAGAAACAGAGGGAGAAGAAGAAGTTATTTGGGAACCTCTTGAACCGGGTTTAAGATATACCCTTCCACTGCTTCCCTTATATTCAAATATCGCAAAATGATATGTCCTGCTCGGGTCAAGGCCGCTGAGAGTTGTATTGGAACCTGCACCGGAATATTGAACAAAATTCCCATTACCTAAATTGGTCCCGTTGGTGAAAGAACCGGAACCGCCGCCATAATTTGTCAAATCCTGAGGTTCTGCATCCACCGGACCATCAGCTTTTCCTATAATTATCCTCCCGTTTCCATTGCCATTGTCCCAGGCGATCGACATTCCTGAACCTGTCACATTACTAAATCTAAGTTCGCTAGCCTGAACGGTAGGTGTTGTCAAAGTAGTTGCACTACCTTCTAAAAATTGGTTTTTGAGATATTCTGTCGTAAAATTCGATCCATTGTATTCGAATATTTTTAAATAATAGGTGGTGGAATGATTTAAACCATAAATCCAGCTTTGGCTGCTTGTTCCATTATAAACTACAAATTGACCCTGCGAGAGCTCATTTCCAAGGCCAAAATCTCCAGTTAGATAATCCGCTCCATCAGTAGGGACAGCCGTCACCGGACTTGTACTCGCCACAATAATCCTTCTTGTGCCATTTCCTCTTGTGAAACTTACATAGAACTGGTCCCCATCAATATTGGAAGTAGTGAGATTCGTGGAAGGTACCGAAGGTGCTTGCCCAAAAGAAGAAAAGCCAACAAAAATGAAAACAATTGAAAAAAACAGGCTTTTCATTGTTTGGGGGAAGCTTGGGTGATAATTGTTCATATTTCCGACACTAAAATTGATGATCATTTAAAATAATAGCGGATTCAAGCTGGCATACTTAGACTCCCTTACAAAAATGATATTTCAGAAAAAGACTTAATATAAAGCATGTAACAAAGTATAGCAGGCCTGTAACAATTGGAAGGGAAAAAGCATTTAAGAGGGATTAAAAGAAAAATGTGAATACCTTTTTCAAAACTATTTAAGATCCACCAACCATTACTCAAGTAAGGGTTGGTGGTAATTTTTCAATTTTTTTAACTTTTGTAATCTTTGGTAAAACACTTTTACTCTTTGATTCAAATAGCTCTTCAATTCCATAACGGACAATATTTCCACCTTCTTTGAGATAAAGGTCAAAATTGGTAAACGCATCAAATTTTTTATCCCCAAAACCAGTTTATCCCATAGGTATAACATCAAAAAAAAACCTGCCCAGTTATACCAGACAGGTTAGGAGAAGAGTGTTTAAGGTTCAATAAAATAATCAACGCTAAAAATCAGCTACCCTTTTTACAAAAAACGTTCCTTCGGTGATTGTTTTAGTCTCACCACTGAGAAAATCTTTTACAACGCCGCTGAACTTCCCTTTGATATGGGTTTCTTTGATTTCGGTAATTTCAAGATTCACATTTGGACCATTGATGTCCGTTGTATAGATTTTTTCTTCGATATCAAAGGCATATCCAAGAAGAACGCCTTTAAATCCATATTCAAATGGTGTAAGTCCGGAATAATTTTTTTGGGTGATGGGAGAAGTTTCCCTTAATACAATGGTAATGGATTCAGCTAACCCCGATTGGTCACTTGACCGTCTTCCGCCTGACAGACTCAGATCATAGACACCCTGAATTGAAGAACCAATACCTCCACTTAGGAGTGTTTCTGTTTTAAACTCCACAAGTGTCCCGTTTACTTTTGCTTTCATAAAATATTCCGAGGAGGTTTTGTCAGGATCCATGTCTTGATCATCATTACTTCCGCATCCAAAGCTCATGATGGCAATCATCATAGTAAGGAGGATTTGATTGATTTTGATTGACTTTTTCATAATTCTTTGATTTTAAATAACTAGTAATAACGGCCTATCCAAAGCATTTTGGAGGGGTCTTTTAAGTTACTTATGGTGACTTTGGATGGAAAAGAAGCCCTGATAGCTGGGTTTGTTTCATATACCTCCTCTATGGTATATTCCATCCAGTTGAACCCCTTTTTCAATTGAAGGTTAAACGTATATTCGGTTTCAACTTGTTCATCGTCGGTCGCATAGACGCTGCTATTGCAGGTCATATTTACCGTCATGTCTTGCGCTACATACATGATTTCATAAAAAGATCCCTTTATGGCATTGTTATAGCCGGAGTCTTCCAGCCAGGGAATGAGGCCTTCATCGGAAACCAAATAAGCGGTCCCGGCCCATTGTCCATTGTTGGTCAACCTCACATAATCTTGCTTCACTGCCGGTTTGTCATAATTGTCCCCATAAGCCTCAATGTCTGAACAGCTGAAGTAGAAATTGAAATACAGTTCTCCAATATACATGGACAAATTCTCTTCGGGGATATTATCTAAGCTAGCATTTCCGAGGTTTGCGGTAAATTGACCCTTTTCGTCAACCGTACCTATAGAAATCGGACTATCCACCCCAAATAGCATCAGAACCAAGTCCATCTCGGATTTATCATGGTTTTTAATCATTCCTGTGATTTCTTGCGCATTTGCCCAAAAGAAACAGCACATCAAGAATAAGGTTAAAGTTGACTTCATTTTGGTTAAATTTTTATGGTGTGTTTATAAATGTTCAACAAATACAAATGTATTCCCTAGGTTGCCGTATGGATGAAAAGCATGTATCAAAGAATAACACGCACGTAACATTCTGAAAAAAAACGCTATTTCAGCCCCTTTAAATCTAGCTTATCTGCAAAATCCCACAAATCATCATGCCGCAACTGCTTGCCTTTAATCGACACAAGAAATCTACCAGCGTGAATAAATTCAAGTTCAGCGACCCCATCAATGCTGTTTTCAGCTTCCCAGACTCGCTGACATTTTCTTTCAAGAATTCTTGAAAATCCATACGGCTTTACCTCCTCAAAATCAAGGTCCAATTTTTGAATACTTCCCAACAAAAGAACAGAGGCAACTGGTCCTGCTCCATCCATAATATCTATTAAAATTGTCTTGGAGGTTTCAGACCAGTGCTGATACGTACCCTGAATAGCACTAATATTCAACGGTTCTTTATGGCCGGTTAGGGTTCGTGTTTTTAAATATTCACCTACTTTATCAGGTAGTAATTTTATCAGTGTACTTTTAGAAGTGGGGATAAGACTCTTGAGCTCTAAAACAGGAGGTAGATCGGCGGGCTTACTGGTATTTTCGGTGTTGGGGGAGAGAAAGGGGTTCACTGCAGGTATTATTGGCTTGGTATTCTTTTTTTGACAGGCAATCCCCAAGATCATAAAGCCAATGATAAGAAACACGCTCCTTATCACTGTATTCAAAAACCACTTTTGCAAGTTAGACATTCAGGTTTAGAATTGATTGAATTATAACTATCAATAGCATTCATTTGACTGTCAAAAGTAATTAATAGTAAATTTTTAACGTGTAACAATTGTATCAAAAAATGTAAGCCTTGTAACATCGGTTGTAAATTTGATATCAAACTTTTGAAAGAATGAATAATGGATTTCAAAATGTATTCACAGGAAATGGTTGAAGTAATTTTTTAAAAAATAATTACTGATTTAATGGGGTAAAGATTTTATATTTATGAAAACCAAATCAGTTTATTGAAAGACTTAAAAAAACCAAATAATTTATTGAAATTATCCCATTTTAAAAAATATCTTCTTGTTGCATTATTGATCTTTCTAGGATCAAGGAATAGTGTATTTCCTCAAATAGACCTTTCCTTCAGGCAACTTTCAGTGAATGAGGGGCTTTCCCAAAATTCAGCTGTTTCGGTTACGCAAGATCAAGATGGGTTTTTATGGATTGCAACTCAAGAGGGATTAAACCGCTACGATGGCAAAGATTTTAAGGTATTTAATAAAAATTTTACGGACATTACCCAATTATCGCATTTTCAGTTGGGAAAAGTATATGCCGATAGTAAAAATAGAGTATGGATAATTCCAGATACATCGGTACCCGAAAAATTAAATCTATCAAGAGATGAATTTCTACCAATTGCCGGGATAAATGCCGCAAGCTGTATCAAAGAAGACAGCGAGGGAAATATTTGGATTGGCAGTTTTTCCGGACAACTTTTCAAGTGGAATGAAGCTATCCAGTCCTTTGAATTAAATTGGACGGACCCTTCCATGGAAATTATTGACATTGATGTTTTTGATGAAAATAATTTGCTTTTAACGTTTAAAGATGCAGTGGCTGTTTGGCAGGTGCATACCCAATCGACCACTTTTTTGGTGCTGCCAGAATCCAATTTAAATTTTTCTTGCAGCACCTTGGACTCAGCAGGGAATATTTGGATAGGGACCTTAAACGCTGGTATTTGGCTGGTGGAAAATGGGAGCTATACCGCTAGGCCAATTCAGGTAATTTTTGGAGATCAAGATGCAGCTGTTTCTTCAAATATGGTGTTGGATATCAGAGAAGATTCAAAAGGAAATATTTGGGCAGCAACCTATGGTGGAGGGGTGACTAGGTTTAACTTAAAAGAGAGATCTGTTATCAATTATACCTATAGCAAGCAAAACCCCCGATCACTTCATTACAACGATGTACTCTGTATTTTCGAAGATTATACAGGTACGTTGTGGTTTGGGACAGATGGCGCAGGACTTAGTTTTTATGATGCCTTTCTGGAAAAATTCAATTTTTTTCAAAACCAACAAGTTCCTGAAGACATCAATATAGATGTCGTCAGGGCGTTATATGTGGATGAATATGAAACAATTTGGATAGGCACTTCAGGTAAAGGACTAACATCTTACATTCCAAAATCTCGTTCTTGGAAAACATATACCCGTTCAGAATGGAGTCCGAATAGTGTCAGCAGCAATCGGGTAATGAGTCTTTTAGGTGATGGTAAAGGAAAGCTTTGGATCGGGTATCAGGAAGAAGGTCTCAGTATTTTGGATCTTAAATCGGGGGAATTTCGGCATTTTAATAATAAAAGTAAGGTTGAGTTGCCAGCGAATACAGTATGGAAGATTTTCAAAGACAGCTATGAAAGGTTTTGGCTGGCAACAAGAAATGATGGCTTGATCCAATTTGACCCAGAAAAGGGGGTTTTGCAACAACATTTAAATGATACCAATGACTCACTCAGTATCCCAGGGAATAACATCAGGACACTAGTAGAGGGAAGGAATGGTGATTTGTGGATAGGAACCGAAAACCATGGAATAGCGCAATTTGATATAAAGTCTGGTAGATTCCATTCATTATCCTACCAGGAAGGCAATCCCAAATCCATTTCCTCCAACAACATTAAATCCTTGTATTTTGACGGAAGGAATATGCTTTGGATAGGAACAAACGGATCAGGGATCAATGCATTGAATATCGATACTGGAGAGGTGACCAGTATTTCAACCAAAGAAGGCCTGGCGAATGACGTGGTCTATGGGGTTTTGCCCGATGCCTCCAATAACCTATGGTTGAGTTCAAATAAAGGAATCACAAAAATTGCGACTCTTCCTTCCCAATTCCCTAATTATAGCATTACCAATTATACCAATTACGATGGCCTTGCCACCGAGTTTAATACAGGGGCTTATTTCAAAAACAAAAATGGATTGTTGTATTTTGGGAGTTTAGAGGGTTTTTATTGGTTTAGCGCTGAGGATATAGCTTTCAATAATATTCCTCCAAAAACAGCCATAACGGAACTGTATGTTTTTGATAAGCCTGTGGAGATCAACCATAAAATCACCTTAGGGCACAATGAAAATACGCTGACGATCAATATGGCGAGTTTGGTATTTTCTTCACCGGACAAAAATGAATTCCAATACAAACTCGAAAACCATGATGATAACTGGATTCGTTCAGGAAACAACCACCAGGCAAGGTATACCAATTTGGCTCCTGGCATGTATAACTTTTTAGCTAGGTCCAGCAATTATGACGGTATTTGGTCTGAAGAGCCTATATCGCTTCAATTTACTATACTTCCGCCTTGGTATCAAAGCTTTTGGGCAAAACTGGCTTATTTGGTGCTTTTTACGTTGGCTGTAATTTGGGTCTATCAATACCTCAAATGGCGCTGGCACATAAAATTCCTTATTCGAATGAAAGAGGAAGAAGCTAGCCGTCTTTTGGAAATCGATAGGTTCAAAACCAATTTGTTCACCAATATTTCGCATGAATTCAGAACCCCGTTGACGTTGATTGTAGGACCAGTAGAAAGGCTTTTGAGCCAGTCAGAAAATCCTGTTTTCAAGTCCCAACTTAACCTGATAAAACTAAATTCACAGCGCCTACTGAATCTTGTGGATCAACTACTGGAAGTTTCCAAAATAAAATCTGGAAAGCTTGAGCTAAAAATCCAAAAAGGCAATTTGGGATTACTGCTACAGTCTATCGTTTCAAATTTCTTTTATTTTGCAGCTGAAAGAAATATCAGAATTAATTCTGATATTTCTTTGATCACCGAAGTTTGGTTTGATCCCGACAAAATCGAAAAAATTGTCGGTAACCTCTTACAGAATGCCGTCAAATTCGGTAAACCCGGGACAGAAGTATTGCTCCTATCCATAAGAAAAGAAAATAAGCTGCATCTATCGGTATCTAATAGTAGTTCTGTCAGGTACACTAAAGAGGAAATTTCTCATTTCTTCGATAAATTCTACAAACCCGATACCAAAATAGAGGGTTTTGGCATTGGCCTTCCTTTGGTCAAAGACTTGGTAGAACTTAATAAAGGGCAAATTAGTCTTCACCTGGAAGATAAGGATTGCTTTAGAGTAGAAATAATACTACCTCTCGAAAAGAATTCATTTCGACCCGAACAGGTAGTGGAGGAGGAAGTGGATGAGGAGGAAAAGGGACATAAATCCAATGAAAGTATTGCAGGAGATGATGCACCGCTTGTTTTGGTTGTAGAAGACAACTCCAAGGTCCGCTCCTTTATAATCGGAGAACTTAGAAAACATTACAATATTCTTGAAGCTGATAATGGTAGGGATGGCCTTTTTTTAGCGTTAAAGAAAATCCCTGATTTGATCATCTCAGATGTGATGATGCCTGAGCTCGACGGAATAGAACTTTGTCAAACATTGAAAAATGACGAAAAGACCTCACACATCCCTATTATCCTGTTGACAGCCAAATCCGAAGAAGATAACATACTCAAAGGCCTTGAGGTAGGGGCAGATGACTATATGCTCAAACCCTTTGGAATCAAACAGCTGTTGGTAAGGATAGAAAAACTGATCGAATTGCGAAAGAATTTAAAGATCAGGTATTCAGGGAAAATAAGTGTCTCCCCGAATGAAATTACCATTACGTCCATGGATGAGAAATTTCTTGAGAAAATTCAGCGTGTTGTTGATGAAGACCTTGGAGATTCCAATTTTACAGTTGATGAATTCTGCAAGAAGCTTGGGATGAGCAGGATGCAGTTGCACAGAAAACTAACGGCACTTACCGGGCTTTCTACTTCTGCATTTATCCGTGACCAAAGACTTCGAATGGCTATCCAAAGACTGGGAAATTCGGGTGAGTCCATTTCTGAAATAGCCTATGCAGTGGGTTTCAGCTCCCCATCCTATTTCATCAAGTGCTTTAAAGAAACCTATGGAGTTACTCCCAAGGATTTTTTAGAAAAGGAAAAATAGGGCGAATACTTTTATTTAGGTGTAAATCGCTTATTTTGAGAATTTTAACTAAGACTACCTGTCCCGTGGATTTGTAGTTCTCAAGTGCATATTATTGTTAAACCCACTGGGAAAAAGCATTCTATAATTAACTGAATTGGCTTCGGCTCCGCTCAGCCGCAGATAGGCTCCGTCTAGGTGAAATTTGCAATTATACCTTTGTATCAATCGGAGACGTACTTTCGATAACCATCTTGTAACGGCCATTTGCAATGGCCTAAAGCAAACCTTATCTTAGAAAGTTTTGCTAGAGGTATTTTCTTGATATAACAGACCTTAAGTTCAGATTATTTAACGGTATCTTGGAGCCATTTTTCGGCCAATTTTGGCCAGGTTATACCTGCTGGGTTGCCTTCCCTTAGGCCGTATCCATGCCCTCCTTCAGGTAGAAGGTGTAAAGAGACTGGTACCTTGTTATCCCGCAAGGCAGTGGCCATTACCAAGGCACTGTTGCTGTGGGTGTCATCAGCTGTAGCAAAAATAAACATCGGAGGGGTGTTTTGATCGACTTTCAATTCAGGCGTAAGGCTTCTGTTTTCTCCTTTGTCCAGGTAGGCAGGGTAGATCAACATGGCAAAATTAGGCTTGGAGGATACTTCATCAATGGCATCCTGGGCAGAATAGGTTTCTTCCACATACCTTGTGCTTGCTCTCGCAGATAGACCTCCCCCAGCAGAAAAACCGATCACCCCTATTTTTTCAGGGTCTAATTTCCAGTCACTTGCTCCACTTCTAACCAATCGAATGGCCCGCTGAATATCATTCAAGGCGCCATCTTGCTTTTGTGGCACACGGTATTCCAGAACGAAAGCCGTATAACCCAATGTATTTAACCATTCGGCCACTTCATACCCTTCTTTATCGATAGCTAAAATCCGATAGCCTCCTCCGGGACAAACAATAACTGCTGCCCCATTTTTTACGTTTTCATCTGGTATAAAAACCTTTAAAGTAGGATCGGTTACATCCGTCAATCGGGTGACATCTCCACTGTTGTTTTCTGTTATGACCGCCGGATGTTTGGCTGCTGTTTCTCCCGGTACTTTATCTGGCCATAGATAAATGAGCGCACCATCTTGCGCTTGGGCGACAGCGACAAGAGAGAAAATAAGGGAAGAAAGTGCAAAAAGTAGTTTTATTGGATGGAGTTGTATAATCATGGGAGGCTTCTATTTTTGGCTTTTCAGATCTAATCAATAATTGAAATGGTTTCGTTTGCTAATTCTTCGGCTCAATAACAATAGGGAAGAAAATAAAGCCATAATATACCTTAATATATATATTTTACCAATAGATAGCTATAAGGGCGGTGCAGTGATTTTTCTCTAAAAATAAATTCCAATAATTCTTAAACCCAGATTCAAAGATGCGGAAAAAATAACGTTACGGGGTTTACGTATATTCGTGATTTTGGCGGCATTGTTGCTAAAAACAGGCAACAATGCCGCCAAAATCACGGGTTTTATGCCTTATCCACAAGTTGCAACCCGTGGCTACTTAGGATTAGCTACTTAGGCTTCTTCGATTACCCTATAAATTTCTATGATTAGGTATAAATCACTAAAGGGTCAAATGGAATTAAACAAAAAGAAGCGTAGCAGCCTATCCTATATTTCTCAGGAAGTGATTTAATCGCCTAATTAAAGGGTTATTGCATATTTCGAGTTGAATGTGATTCTCCTGGATAGTAAGCGTAACTTAGCGAAGGAATTATTCTTCCATTTTCAATTCACTTTTTAGCACATTGATTGTTAAGACATTATTGTCAGAGGATATTATTTTCCATTCCTCTACAGTTTCACCACCCCAGAAAGTTCCTTGTATGCTTATGACATTACTATTTTTAGTCCAACTGCCTTCGAAATCACTCGTGACAATAGGAGGGGTGCCGCACCAGCCGCTATTGGCGCGATGGATAAATTTACCATTGCTTAGAAAGCGATAACCATAAGTGTTTTCTTGCAGGCTATTAACTTTCTCTAAGGTCATTCCATTTTCATTGTAAGAGATATTGCTCCAGGAGCCTACGGGCAAAGGACCAGTTTCGGAGGCTGATAGTTGAGGATCTTCTACGCAGGAAACTATAAAAAGCACTAAGAGCAGAAAGAGGGTATTACTGTTTTTCATGGCCATTTTGCTGGTGCTTTGTTGGCCTATTGCCCTAATTATATTATTGTTATACCCGCTGATTTGGTTAATTTTATTGCCTTTTCGTTTGCTTGGTTTTGGCGTCACCCTTACTCTTTCGATGATATTCGCGTTATTTATGTTACCCTTTTCACTTTTGTGCGGATAGTGTCCCTGAACTTGAAAGAAGCAATCCAAGGTAGGTAATCGCTGCATTTACCAGTAAGATTTCAAATCCAAATTGAAAACCATTGAACCAGACGGCGGAATTCCAGTCAATTATAAAAGAAATGCAAGGACTTAAGAGACAAATATAAGGGACCAGCTTGTCCCGCACCGCCATTTTATTGGTCAGTCCAAAGGCAAATAGGCCAAGTAAAGGCCCATAGGTAAACCCTGCGGCTTTAAACACAGCACTAACTACACTTCTGTCGTTGACCTCATTAAATACCACAATGGTTAAAAATACAAGGAAGGTAAAACCAATGTGTATCCATCGCCTGGTTTTGTCTTGATTGATGTTTTTGCGCTCCGGTAAATTGACAATGTCTATACAAAAAGAGGTTGTCAAGGCGGTCAATGCGGAATCCGCACTTGAGAAAGCGGCTGCAGTAATCCCCAGTAAAAAAACCACCCCAGCTAGCGTCCCAAAGTGATTCAGTGCCAGGTAAGGAAACAACTCGTCGGTCGCTTTGGGTAAATCGATGCCATTTATTTCAGCATAATGGTAAAGCAGCACGCCTAAACTCAGAAATAAAAGGTTGGAAATGAAAAAGGTAATAGAGAACCAAAAGATGTTTTTTTGCGCGTCCCGTTGATTGCGACAAGTAAGATTCTTTTGCATGATGTTTTGGTCCAGTCCATTCATGGCAATGGTAATGAAAATACCTCCCGCAAACATTTTAAAGAAATTCTGACTTGTATTACCCTCCCAAACAAAAATGGATGAAAGTTCACTGTTTTTTACTATTGTAAGCAATTCAACACCACTCACCTCAAGGTGCTTGCCGATCACCACAATGGTAATAAGGACTGCTAAAAGCAAAAAGAGGGTTTGGAGGGTGTCAGTCCAAACTATGGTTTTGATACCGCTTTTGTAGGTATAGAGCCAGATCAAGACCATGGTGGCCAGTATCGAACCGTAAAAGGGGATGCCGAAGGCATCGAAAAAAGCGATTTGTAAAACAGTAGCTGCTAGAAAAAGTCTGAAAGAAGCACCTATGGTTTGGGAAATAAGAAAAATGGTAGCGCCAGAAATATAAGCCTTAGGTCCAAACCTAGTCTTTAGGTATTCATAAATAGAGATCAGGCTTAGTTTGTAAAAGAGCGGAATCAGTACTAGTCCAATAACAGCATAGCCTACCATATTTCCCATTACAAATTGCAAATAGGCCCAATGGGTGTTGCCTACCTCCCCAGGAACGGAGATAAAAGTAACTCCTGATAATGCGGCGCCTACCATCCCAAAGGCTACTAAAAACCAGGGAGATTCCCTGTTACCGGTATAAAAAGTCAGACTGTCAGATTTCAGTGATGTTAGATAACTGATCAATAATAAAAGTGCAAAATAGACGGCTATCACACCAAAAACGAGCAATGGACTCATAGTTCTCTCTTTAAAATAGAATTTTTATACCCAATGATAGGCATTTTCTTTAAATCATTTTAATGAGAAGCAACAAAAATGGTATCTTTCAACTGAAATTGATAGCATTTGAAAGTATGACCAATAATAGAAAAAGTACCGGAAGTTCTTTTGGTGGAGGAAACCCTACCCAAAAGCAATCTTTATTTGCAGTGGCAAAAAAGGGATTGCTCATTCTAATTTTGCTATCCCTGAATATAGTTTCGCTCTTTGCGCAACACCAGAGGCCACCATTTTTAGCTGAAAAATACGATCATTGGGCAGATTCGGTCTTGTCTACCTTAACTCCAGAGCAACGCATAGCGCAGTTGATCATGATTCCTGCCTATTCCAACAAAGACAAGGTGCATGTAGATTCCATTGCCGCCTTGGTAAAGAAACACGGAGTCGGAGGAATTATCTTTTTTCAAGGAGGTCCGGTACGTCAAGCGCATATGATCAATCAATTTCAGCAACTTTCAAAGGTGCCTTTAATGGTAAGCCTGGATGGGGAGTGGGGGCTAAAAATGCGATTGGACAGCACTGTAAGGTATCCCTATCAAATGGCCTTGGGAGGGTTGAGTGATGAAAGGCTAATTTATGAAATGGGAGCAGAAGTCGCTCGGCAAGCCAAAAGGGCAGGTATTAATGTAAACTTTGCACCAGTAGTGGATGTCAACAACAATGCGAACAACCCAGTGATTGGTTTTCGCTCCTTTGGTGAAGAGAAAGAAAATGTGACCAGCAAATCTATGGCCTATATGAAAGGCATGCAAGACAATGGCCTATTGGCTTCGGCCAAGCATTTCCCAGGTCATGGCGATACGGACGTGGACTCACATTATGGTCTTCCTGTGCTTCACTTTTCAAAAAAGCGCTTGAAAGATTTAGAATTGTATCCTTTTCAAAAATTGATGGATCAGGGATTGGGAAGTATAATGGTTGCGCACATGGAGATCCCCGTTTTGGATAGTGCGGAAAATAGCCCTTCCAGCTTATCCAAACCAATTGTTACGAATTTACTAAAGAATGAAATGGGGTATGAAGGGCTTATCTTTACCGATGCCTTAAACATGCAAGCAGTGGCTAAATACTACCCTCCGGGCAAAGTGGATGCCAAAGCACTTGTCGCAGGGAATGATATGCTGTTAAACACTATGAACGTTTCTGCGGCGATTGAAGAAATAAAAGGAGCTCTTGGGCGAGGAGAAATTAGTCAGGAGGAAATAGACAAAAGAGTGCTCAAAGTTCTAAAAGCCAAAGCCTGGTTAGGGCTAGATAGATGGGAGCCTGTTGAAACGGATCATTTGATAGCGGATTTAAACAACTCAGCCGCGGCGTTTTTAGCCGAAAAATTAACGAAGGCTTCTCTTACCCTTCTTAGGAATGAAGACGATGTCCTTCCTGTCAAGGGGCTTGAAAATACAAAAATCGCAAGTCTTTCAATAGGCGCAAATCAAAGGACTGATTTTCAAAATTACCTGGATAGGTACAGCCCTATGGATCATTTCATATTCCCTAAAGATGGAGGAATAGATGATATTAATGCATTGAAAGACAGCCTATCAGGCCATCAATTGGTTTTGGTAGGTATCCATGGGCTGGGTATTCGAGAGGGGAATAATAATTTTGGGATAAGCCCTGAAATGGTGACCTTGTTAAGGTCACTTATTGAGAGCCATACAGTTGTCGTTAGCGTATTTGGGAATGTTTACAGCTTGGGAAAAATTCTGGGTTTGGAGAATGCTGCGGGGGTTATCGCAGCCTATCAGGAGACTTCCCTTTCACAAGACCTTACGGCCCAAATGATCTTTGGTGGTATAGGTGCCAGCGGCAAATTACCAGTTACGATAAACCACGTCTTCTCCAGAGGCGATGGTATGAAACTTGAGGGAGGGATGAGAATGGCTTATACCTTGCCTGAAGGTGTAGGCTTGGCTTCTATGGATCTGGACGGCATAGATTCCATGATGCAGATGGCTATCAAAATGAAGGCCATACCGGGTGGACAAGTGCTAATGGCTAAAGATGGTAAGGTGTTTTACCACAAAGCTTTTGGATACCATACCTATGATTCCTTGCAGGAAGTAAGGGTGGATGACTTGTATGACATGGCATCACTCACCAAAATCAGCACCTCCTTGGCTGCTTTTATGCATTTAAAAGGTAGGGGCAAGTTTGATGAAAACCAGACTTTGGGCCATTACCTGAAAGCCGCCAGAGGAACCAATAAAGAAAATTTAGTCTACAGAGATATTTTAACCCATCAGGCCAGGTTGCAGTCATGGATTCCTTTTTGGATGTCCACCGTTAGGAAGAATGGAAGTTTTAAGTGGTATACCATGAAGGCAGATTCTTCCAGACGGTTTCCTATTAAAGTGGCAGACAAGCTGTTCATTCATCGCAAGTATGACAATAAAATTTATAAGAAAATCTTTTCTTCTCCTTTAAATGCTGAGCCGGGATATGTCTATAGCGACTTGTCTTTTATTCTTGCGCCTAAGGTAGTGGAGGAGATTACAGGAGTAGGCTTTTATGCCTATTTGGAAGAGAATCTTTACAAACCCTTGGGGGCCGGAACACTTACTTTTAACCCTTACCGAAATTTTGATATGGATCGAATTGTGCCAACAGAGTATGATTCGGCTTTCAGGAAGCAACTCTTGCATGGCACAGTACATGATGAAGGCGCAGCCATGCTGGGCGGAGTAAGTGGACATGCAGGCTTGTTTGGCACGTCTAATGACTTGGCAAAGCTGATGCACCTTTATCTATATGATGGATTGTATGGCGAAGAACAATTGATTGCTTCTGGGGTGGTCCATGAATATTCCAAGTGTGTATTCTGCGAGGAAGGAAATTATAGGGGAATGGGATTTGACCGACCCAATAAACCGGGAGATCCAAATGGTAATGCAGCGCCCAGTGCTTCCGAGAAAAGTTTTGGGCACTCAGGATTTACAGGCACCTATACCTGGATTGACCCGGAAAATAAAATCGTTTATGTATTTCTCTCGAACAGGGTTCATCCCACTAGGGAAAACAGGAACATCTATAAATTAAATGTTCGGACTAATATTATGGAGGAAGTTTACAAGGCTATGAAAAAGGCAAAGCTTAGAGAATAACAACAAAAAGCCGCATTCGATTTTTAATTAAGCGCAAAGAACGAGAAAAAATTTATTTTAATTTTGAGGGTACCGTTGCTTTCAAAGGGAAGCAGCTATTTTCATCTGTTTAAGCAGATAAAAATAGCTGCTTAAAGTAATAGCATTCGGACTCAATTAGCGTCAATACTTCCCTTCAAGTATTTTTGCTTTAAGGATTTTTACTTTATCCAGTGTTAGTGGTTTTACGATATAATCACTAACATAATCGTATTTTTTAGCTCTGTCCATTTCATCCTGATTGATAGAAGAAGAAATCACGAAGATTTTTATGGGATGATCATATGAAACGCTACCAATTTTATCCAACAGCTGCCAACCATTCATAAGTGGCATATTTATATCCGTAAAAATAACATCTGGCATCGGTTCATCCTTTTCAATTCTCTGCTGAAAGTCTTCCCATGCTTCTTCACCGTTTAAGAAAAATAGAGCTTGCTTAGTAAAAGAAGTTATTTCAATGATTTTTTTTGTACCAAAATTATATAATGGATCATCATCCACTATATAGGTTAGCCCTATTTCACTCATAAAAAAGATTTTTTTAGGTACATCCGTTAAAGATTCGGATTTTTATTCAACAAACCTTTTGTCAAGTCCAAAATGAAAAATAAAAATTTGTAATGTGTTGCAGTCACTTTTAAATCAACAGATTCATAGATACCTTCAACCTTGCGATCGTGTTGCCATGTCTCAATATCCAATCCCCTTGTTTTCTCTTTGAAGACATTACTTTTCACTAATTCCACTGCACAATTCTTGTTAAATGTAAATTATTTAATTCAAATTATGCATTAAATATTGAGGAATTTTTGAGAAAATGACAATTAAAACACGGTTTTATGCGTGCTTTTTTTTAGAATTAATAAGTGTCAACCAAGCAAAATGATGTTCTATTTTAATCCAAGCGCTAACATATTTTGATGGCAAGCACCTATTTTTCTTTTTTTTCTTTTACTTTGCAATTTAATAGATGATAACACTTAAATTCTAAGCTTGCTATGAAACGATTATTTTCAATTGCAGTAATATTATTGTTAGCTGCTGGCTGTCAGCCGGGAGAGATTAAAGAAACCAATGAAAAACCAAAAGAAATGAAAGAAACAGTGAGCGCTGACAAGCCTTTATTAAGACATGTAGTCTTATTTTCTTTTAAAGAAGAATCAAGTCCGTCGGACATTGCAAAAGTAGAGGAAGCATTTATTGCACTTCAGGATAAAATTCCTCAAATAAAGGATTTTGAATGGGGAACCAACAACAGTCCTGAAGGACTTAATAAAGGGTTGACGCATTGCTTTTTTGTCACTTTTGAAAGTGAAGAAGCTAGAGAAGTTTATTTACCACATCCGGAGCATAAAGCATTTGTGGATGTTTTGAGTCCTCATCTTGAGGAGGTGACAGTAGTGGATTATTGGACCAAGTAAACCTAAAAAAGCCTTTCTCAAAGAAAGGCTTTTTTTATTCCAATAAGTAAGGATTTAAGCCAGGGTTTAATGCTTATGAGGTAGGGTTTTCTCTTCCATGCTTACATCACTTCCTTTACGTACCTGCATGCGGTAATAAACCAATATTTCTTCAGCACCTGCATCCAGTACAGCTTCTTGCGCTTCTTTGGCTATTGCCATTAACTTTTCTTCCGGTCCTTCCATGATGGTCTCAAACGGCGTGACCTCGTATTTTACACCTGATGCTGCAATGACCGCAATGGCCTTGTCTACTAACTGGTAGCTGTCCAGTGTTTTACTTTTTGGTACGATTTGAATACCAAGATTAATGTTCGTCATTTTCCTATTTATTGTAAAAATTCATTGTTTTTTCTAAACCTATGGTACTAAAGGCCGTGATCATCTCAATGGCCTTGTCCATGTAAATTGGCAGCGTATCAATTTCTTCCTTTGACCATCTTCCCAAAACATAGTCTATTTGTCTTCCTTTTGGAAAATCATCACCGATACCAAATTTAAGCCTAGAATAATTTTGTCCACCGGTCATGTCCTCAATGTTTTTTAATCCATTGTGACCAGCACTGGAGCCTTTGGCTTTCAATCTTAATTTACCAAATGGAAGGGCAATATCGTCTACTACAACTAAAACATTTTCTTTGGGAATTTTTAATACTTTCATCCAATAGTTGACGGCTTTCCCACTTAGGTTCATATAAGTAGTAGGCTTGATCAAATGAATTTGACGCCCTTTGTGTTTTAGCAGGGAAGTGAAGGCCAGTCTGTCACTTTCCCAGCTTAGGTTATTTTCATCAGCCAGCCTATCTAGGATTAGAAAACCTACATTATGTCTGGTCAATTCGTATTCAGGGCCAATATTTCCTAACCCTACTACAAGGTATTTCATGCGCTTAGTTTGACTTTTCTAAAGGCGATATACTGTTTTAACTCGAAATATTCAATAACATATCTTTCTATGATGAAGACATTCCATAATCAACTTATTTTCAGACGAAGATAAAAAAATCCTGTTCCGTAAAAACAGAACAGGATTAAAATTTTCATTGAAATAAGTTAGAGATTAAATTTCTTCTTCTTCTTCACCTTTCTTACCTCTCAATGCTCTAGGAATACCAACAGTAGCGATAGTTACATTTGGACTGTTAAGTAATTCAAAATTTTCAACACTCAAATCACCTACTTTTATTGATTTACCCAGTTCAAGCTGGGAAATATCAAACGGTATTTCGTCTGGAAGGTCATTTGCAAAACCTTTTACCAAAAGAGTTCTTGTCTTGATTTCTAATTTTCCACCTTTGATAATACCTGGTGAAGAACCGAATGGTCTTACTGGTATTTCCATTTTAATAGCTTTGTCATCGCTAAATGCTAAGAAATCAGCATGAAGCAATACTTCACTTACTGGGTGAAATTGAGCTTCTCTTAGGATGGTTTTAATTATTGTTCCTTCGATATTCAGATCCACCATGTGAACTTCAGGTGTATAAATCAAATCCCTGAATAAAATGGCAGGTGATGTGAAATGAATTTGTTCTTCAATGCCTGGTCCGTAAACTACACAAGGTACATTTCCTTCTTCACGGATCGCATCAAGGGATCTTCTGTCGAGATTTGCTCTTTTAAACCCTATAATCTCAATTGATTTCATAATTTATGTTTAGTTAAAATATTAAATACTTAAATAAAAAGTGAACTTATAGATGTATTTCCCGTCACAGCATGAATCGCTTTGGCAAATAAATCTGCTACGGTAAGTACTTTTATCTTAGAAGACTCCTGCATTGCTGGAATGGTATCGGTGATGACCAATTCAGAAAGGACAGAATTCTCAATATTATCATAAGCCTTGCCAGACAATACTCCATGTGTAGCGATGGCCCTAACGGACGATGCTCCCTTGTCCATGATGATTTTCGCAGCCTTGCACAAAGTACCTGCAGTGTCTACAAGATCATCAATCATGACTACATCCTTTCCTTCCACATCTCCAATCAACTGCATGGAAGCTACCTCATTGGCTCGTTTTCTGTGCTTATCACAGACTACCATCTCTACTTCAAAATGCTTGGCATATGATCTGGTCCTACCAACACCCCCTACATCAGGAGAGGCGAAGATTAGATCCCCTAAATCCAGGCTTTTCAAATAGGGCACAAATATAGCAGATCCATTCAAATGATCCAAAGGAATATCAAAGAATCCCTGAATTTGGCCTGCGTGGAGATCACAGGTCATTATTCGGTCTGCACCAGCAGAGGTAATCATATTAGCGATAAGTTTGGCAGCAATGCTAACCCTAGGCCTGTCTTTACGATCTTGCCTCGCATATCCAAAATAGGGGATAACAGCACAAACCTTATAGGCACTAGCTCTTTTGGCAGCATCGATCATCAAACATAACTCTAATAAGTTATCAGCTGAAGGATTCGTAGATTGAACTAAAAAGACATTGCAACCTCTAATCGATTCATTATAACTGGGGGACATTTCTCCATCACTAAATTTAGCTAAGGTTAAGTCTCCGAGTGCCTGACCATAAGATTTGGCAATACTTTGCGCTAATAGAGGCGTGTTAGAACCTGAGAAAATTTTGGTCTCGGGCATGATATAATTTTTTTAGGTGGTTTTTGTTCAAAGGAAAAACAAATGTAAGAAAAAATTTACGGTTACCTTTTTTAGTCAAAAATAAAACAAAGGTATTTTTCCTTTTCTAGTCCACCTATTGTGTTATGGTGGCTTTCTATAACTTAATTGAATCAATATTTTCAAGTAAATAAGCTATTTCTTCCTGGATCTTGATTCCTATTTTAAACAGGTTTTCATCTTGAGCCTGTTTTCCCATTTGATCCGTTAGTTGCAAAAGGATGAAAAAGCCCGAGGTGCTAGCTGAACTTTTTAATTTTTGACTGATATCCAATAGGGTCTTTGCATCTGTATTTTTAATGGCATCATCTAAATTGGTTTTATTTTCTAACAAATTTAAACGTGCAATTTTCAAAAGTTCTTTCCCTATTTCCTTGTCACCATCAAATAAATTTAAAAGGTGAACCTTATCAAAGTGTTTAGGTTTGAAATTAGTCTTTTTATTGACAGGTGTTTGTTCAGTGAATTCAGGTTTGTGAGGCTTTAGAAGGTTTACGATTCTTTCCGTTAATTTTCCTTGAACCAAAGGTTTACTAATATAATCGTTCATACCAGACTCGATACATCTTTCCCTTTCACCTTTTACAGTGCCGGCAGTTAAAGCGATAATAGGTATCTCCCTTCCATGATCGATTGTTCTAATAGCTTTAGCGGTTTCGTATCCGTTCATTATGGGCATCTGGATGTCCATAAGAATAAGATCTGGACGGTTTCTGATAACATACTCATAGGCCACAAGCCCATTTTCTGCCTCAATTATGTTTATCGTGGGACTTATTTTCGATAAAATTATTTTGGATAGCTTCATGTTAACCGGGTTGTCTTCAGCTATAAGGACGTTGAAATTTCGGTTTGTTAGAAAATCATTGTTATTTTCAGATTTATCGTGAGTTATGGAGGAGTCATTAAAATTTTGATTTTTCAGCCTATTAAATACCTGAACCATTTGATGATTTTTAATCGGCTTAATTAATCGATGGCTGACATTAAGTGCAGAAAGTTTGTCTATGTCCAGATCGTTGTCATTTGAGCTAGAAAGCATAACAATGGGTACCTGTGCAATGGATTCGTTTTTTAAAGAACGTATTTTCTCTATTGTTTCGGTCCCGTTTAAAAATGGCATACGAAGATCCATTAGTATTAAATCTAATGGCCATTCTTCTTCCAAAACCTTAAGACCTTCTATGCCATTGCTTGCTTCCAGGCATTGGATGTTTTTCATCTCCAAAATCTCTCTAATCAAATACCTGTTCGTTTGATTGTCGTCAACTACCAAGACTTTTTTCAGCCCATGGTTATCAGTCGAATTTTCTATCTCACCCTCCTCCATTAAAAGATCAATGTCAAAATAAAATAGACTCCCTTTATTTTGAGCGCTTTTTAATTCCAGTTTACTTCCCATCAACCCCAATAACTTATTGGAAATGGTAAGTCCAAGGCCTGTACCACCAAATTTTCTTGTTGTACTTGCGTCCTCCTGGGAAAATGCATCAAAGATTTTGAGCTGATTGTCACGGGAGATGCCTATTCCAGTATCTTTAACTGAAAAACGAAATTTCATAGGCTGATTATTTCGGATTTCTTTATCCAAAACTTCAACTTTCAACTCGACTTCTCCTTTTGTGGTAAATTTTATAGCATTCGTTAATAAATTTACCAAAATCTGACGAAGTCTGACATCATCTCCATACACAAAGCGAGGCAAATGAGGAGAAAGATTTAAAATTAGTTCTAAACCTTTGGAGTGAGCCTGATAAATGATAATGTCTGCGACCTGTGTGCCCAATTCAAAAATATCAACTTTATCGATGGACAATTCCATTTTCCCAGCCTCAATTTTGGAGAAGTCCAGAATGTCATTTATTAAATCTAATAATGAATGAGCTGAATGGTAAACCGTCTTCATGTATTGAAGTTGAGTTTCAGACATTGGTGTTTTCATTAATAAATCTGAAAAACCTATAACACCATTCAGTGGGGTTCTGATTTCATGACTCATATTGGCCAGAAAATCAGATTTAGCTCTATTAGCATTTTCTGCACTTTCCTTGGCTTCATTGAGCTGGGTGTCAAATTCCTTTCTAGCGCTAATGTCCTGATAGGTGCCGTACATAAGGGTAGGCTTGCCATTAGGTTCCCAAGAAAAAACCCTACCGACCTCAAGTACCCAGACCCAATGACCATCCTTATGTTTTATCCGGATTTCATTCTGGTAAACATCAGTTTTTTTATTGAAGTGATTTTCTAAACCATTTTCTTTTTGAGTTAAATCATCGGGATGGCATAATTCATTCCAATCTTTCTGAAAAAGGATGATTTGGTCATCTATGCCATAGCCAATAATTTCCCAAAACCTTTGATTAACCAAAATTTGGTTCGTCTTGATATTCCATTCCCAAGTCCCCGTATTGGTACTTGTGATGATGGCATTGAGTCGCTTACCATTTTCTAATAAAGCCAGTTCAGCTTTTTTTCTTTCACTTATATCATTAGTGATACCAACCATGCCTATGATTTCACCTGTTTCTGTTTTTAAGGGCAATTTAGAAATTAAACAGAACCTCTTTTTTCCGTTCCTTTGTTCCAGAACAACTTCTTTATTAATAATAGATTTACCATCCTTTATGACCAATTCATCCTCTAATCTGGATTCTTCAGCCGTTTTTTGGTCGTATAAATCCTCATCTTTTTTTCCTAAAACTTCATTTTCATCCTCCATCCCTACATATTCCAGTTCCTTTTTATTGATAAGCGTCTTTTCAAACTTTGTATTTTTTGTGTAAATATTAATAGGGATGTTGTCGATAATTGTCCTTAAGAGCGATCGCTCTTTATTAATTGAGATTGCAGCCGCTTCAAGTTCTTCATGGGATTTTAGGGATTCAGTGGTATCTATTCCATTACATAGTACGAAAGGCTGACCATATAAAGGTTCGAATAAAACATTGTTTATTTGAAAAGTGATTACCTTCCCAGACTTAGACATAAGACGACCAGTCCCATTGAATGCTTTGTCAGTTTTGATTGTTTTTAGGTAATTATCATATATTTCTCTATTCACCACCAAGTCTGCCATAGTCATCTCTAGAAGCTCTTCCATGGTGTATTTTAAAACCCGGATACCTGATTGGTTAATGTGCAAGATTTTTCCTTCCAGATCATGTTTTATCATTAAACCTTGCGTGTTTTCAAAAAAATCTTGGTATTCTTTTATCCTGTCTTTTGTCTTTATTTCATCACTTTTTTGGAGACTAATGTTGTTCACAATACAAAGAACTTCATCATCAGTCAAAAGCATTTTCTCGAAACTAACTTCATACCATTCTACCTCACCACTGATTTCAAGGCTGTATTCTTTCTGTTGCTTTTTTTGAGTTTCAATGGCATACCTAAATAATTTTTCGAACAATTCATTTAGGTCAGGTCGGAAGCCTAAATCACTTATTTTATTGTTAAGAAATACATGGGGTGGAAATTTCAAATACGCTTCGTCGGCTGTAAAATAATCTCTGATGATATATTCGCTATCAAGCAAAAACACAATGTCACCTATGTTTTTAAGGACATTCCCTATTTTTTGATTAAAAGCACTAAGCTTGTGATGGTTTAGTCCTAAATCAATTTGTTTTTTCACCTGTCCAGTTGAAACCTTTAATAACTTTCTTTGAATATCCTGGAGTTTATGGGGTTTATAATCCATGACACATAAAGCCCCAATCGGAAAACCATAATCTGAAAGAATCGGAAAACCTGCATAGAAAGAAATAGGCTTACCTTCTAATTCAATCAGACCATTTGAATAATTGGAATCATTAGAAATATTCCCTATCTCTAAAATGCCTGTTCTTGTTATGAAATGGAAGTCTTCAGACTTTTCTCGTGGAACCTCGCTTATTGTCAAACCTACTTTAGACTTGAACCAAACCCTGTCCTGATCCAAAATGGTTACCAATGCAATTGGTGTTTGACAAGTCTCCGAAACTAATTCGGCCAAATCGTCAAAAGATGTATCAGATAAGGTACTCAATAATTGAACTGCATTTATCGCTTTCAGCCAATTTGGGTCCTTTTCTGGATCTTTGTAAGTGGAAGTACTCATTACGGGTAAATTACTATCAAATAAAGGGTGATTTTAAAGAAAATTACAAATATTTCCTAAAAAATTATCTCTAATTTTCGTGACGTTGGCGTGGAAAAATCCATTCTATTATTCGATAATCAAAATAAATTATTTATATAGCATTTTTCATTATGTAAAGGCTGGAATTTTGAAAATAAAAGAAATCATATATTTGAAGGGGTATTGGCCGCATTGATAGTGTCTAGTAAAATCACACAAGCTAAATGAAAAATAGCGCTAATATTTTTTTTAATTTAGTTTTTGAATGAAAAACCAAAATTCATTCATTTTAAACTATTTAAGAAATTTTATTAATTTGAAAACTAAGGATTTTTAAACCTATTTAGCAATACCATCGGTAAATATTGATTTTGGATAAAAATTAAAATTGTTATTAAATGATACCTTTGGGAAACCAATTATTTATTCAAAAAAAGCATAATTTCATGAAAATTTCCTTTAAAAAATCATTCTTGCTTTTTTCTTCTTTTTTTCTAGGCGCTATTGTCTTTACTTTGTTTTTTTCAGTTCAGGTTCATGCACAAAAGGGAAGAATTTTAAAGGTAATGGCATACAATATTCATCATGCCAACCCCCCTTCCAAATCAGATTTTATTGATATTGAGGCAATTGCTAAAGTGATAATGGCAGTTGATCCAGATATGGTAGCCCTTCAGGAGGTGGATGTGAATACCAAGCGTTCAGGAGTTGATCTCAATCAGGCAAAGGAGTTGGCGATGCTGACAGAGATGAATTATTATTTTGAGCCATCCATACCTTTTCAGGGTGGGGGTTACGGCAATGCTATTCTTTCTAAATTTCCAATTGAAGAAAAATTCTTTTATCAATTATCAGCAGAACCAGGAACGGAACCAAGAGCTGTTTTGGCCATTCAAGTTACCTTACCGGGGAAGCGAAAAGTAAAATTTGCTTCGACCCATCTTGATTTTAGTGGTGGCGCAAATACAGCCCAACAGGCTATAGATGTCACTTCCTATTTTAAAAAGGAAAAGCTACCTGTAATTATAGCAGGAGACTTTAATGCTGTAGTAGACTCGGATGCTATAAATGTAATGGATAATGGTTTTGAAAGGACCTGTACTGGAGAATGTCCGCCCACCATACCGGTAAATAACCCTAAAAAAGCCATAGATTTTATTTTTTTCAAGTCAAAAAAAGTGTTCACTGTAAAGCATCATGAAGTGATTTCAGAAACTTATGCATCTGATCATTTACCCATATTTGCTATTTTAGTTTACTAAAACCATTCACTATGGGAGTCAATCAATTAATTCTCCCAGCGTCCATAATATTATCGTGAAAATTTGTGCTTTAACTCTAAATAGGTTTTATGAGGAATAATAGCGAAATCATTTAGTCATCTAAAATGAGGTCTTGGGCATAGGGGGGGTGCTGCGCTGAAGTCTGCGATCAACTTAATTTTCTTATAATTTCAAGCCACAACACGAAATTTTTCGGAAAACTTGATTTATATTAGGTGTTTAGTTTAATTTACCAAGCTGAGAATAAAACCCTTAATAGCAAACATAGTTGTGCAGGCCCTTTATCGGGTAGGTTTCGCTAATTTAATTGTCACATTTCGTTTCTGAATTATTACTGATTTTGCATGATGAAATTACCATAAAACGGTCAATACCTGAAGGCAATAAACACCTTAATAAGTTATTTATTGCAGGGTGAAAAAACCTTTAAATAAAGATATATTTATGAAGCTAAGTTTTTGTTTAGCATGCTTTTTCAGTTTTGCATGTTCCATTTCAGATGGGGAGGTTCAAATCCAAAAGAAGGAGAGAGAATTTAGGGTCTTGGGTTATCTCTATGTTCATGGGGGATTAAAAGAGGAATTAGATAATGTTGATTGGGATTCCTACACCGATATTAACCTTGCCTTTGTACAGCCAGATTCAAATGGTGATTTTCTAGCCAAAAGTGAATATGAATACCTGGTGAATAAGGCCCATTTAAATGGCGTTAGGGTTTTCATCTCAATAGGTGGTGGAGAACCTCCTGAATACCTAGCAGAGCTTATGAAAGCCAACCATAGAAGTCATTGGGTTAAACAAATAGTCAATTTGGTGAAAGACTTTGAATTTGATGGAGTGGATGTAGATTTAGAAAACGCACTAATAAATGAAAATTACGCACCTTTCGTCGAGGAACTTCACCAGGGTTTAAAAGCATCTGGTAAGTTGATGACTGCAGCATTAGCGAGTTGGAATGGAAACAAAATCTCCAACGAAACCATGGAACTTTACGACTTTATTAATATTATGTCTTACGACAATACGGGGCCATGGAATCTGGAAATCATCGGTCAACATGCGCCATATAATATGGCGCTAAATGATATCCAGTATTTTCATGAAATAAGAGGAATTCCCACCTCTAGAATTTTACTTGGATTACCCTTTTACGGATATGGTTTTGGACAGGGAGTACCCACAAGTTTATGGTACAAACAGATAATGGAGGCCTATCCAAAAGCCTATATGCAGGATAGTATTGTCTCAAATGAGGGTGGAATTCTTTATTACAATTCGCCAGACCTGATACGCAGGAAAACAGTCCTGGTAAGGGATTTAAAATTGGCAGGGGTAATGGTATGGCATATAACAGCAGATGCGGATGGTCCCTATTCCTTATTGAAAGCGATCAATGATATTCTGTAAAACCCAAATAAACGAAGAACGAAAATTAAAATTAAATGGATTTAAAAATAGCCTCAGCTCAATTCGAAAATAAAAGTGCCGACAAAGATTATAACCTTAGCATAATAGATGATTTAAGCAAAAAAGCAGCTGCAGATGGTGCTGATGTTATCGCTTTTCATGAATGTTCCATTACTGGATACTCTTTTGCCCGGAAACTGAACAGAGAGCAAATGTTGGAATTGGCGGAATTTGTCCCTGATGGACCGAGCGTTCAACGAATGATCCAAATAGCTCGAAAGAACAATATCACCCTACTGGCAGGCCTATTTGAGAAGGATAAAGAAGGGCAAATTTTCAAATCTTACGTGTGTGTAGATGCAGATGGCCTCCAAGCCAATTATCATAAATTGCATCCATTCATTAATCCGAATATTAAACCGGGCTCAAGCTATTGTGTTTTTGAATATAAAGGTTGGAAATGTGGGATTTTGATATGTTATGACAATAACATTGTGGAGAATGTAAGGGCAACTTGTCTTTTAGGAGCTGAAATAATTTTTATGCCTCATGTTACCATGTGCACGCCATCCTCTAGACCTGGTGCTGGATTTGTAGCTCCTGAACTTTGGCAGAATAGAAAGAATGATCCCACTTCTTTAAGGTTGGAATTTGATGGAATGAAAGGAAGGCAATGGCTTATGAAGTGGTTGCCTGCGAGAGCTTATGATAACGGGGTTTATGTGGTTTTTTCCAACCCAATTGGGATGGATGATGACCAGTTAAAAAATGGCTGTTCGATGATCATAGACCCATTTGGAGATATAATTGCTGAATGCCGAAAACTTAACAATGATTTTGTTATTGCTGATTTGTCAAGAGAAAAACTAAAACTGGCTGGGGGCTACCGTTATAGAAATGCACGAAGACCGGAACTCTACAGGGACATAATAGGTCAAACACATGATTCTGCCCAAAAAGTGGCATGGCTGGACAATTAAATCATGAAGACATGGTAAGGCAAGTTCCCGAATGTTTTTATAGAGTGAGCGTAAAGGCGTTAATATGTGATGAAGAAAATCGTTTTTTGCTGGTTAAGGAAGACAATGATTTTTGGGAGTTACCAGGAGGAGGATTGGATTTTGGCGAGTCTCCCTTGGAAGGCCTAAAGAGAGAAATTTGGGAGGAAATGAAATTGAAAACCACCCATATTTCCGCTCAACCTTCTTATTTTTTCACCGTAAAAAACCACAATAACGTATTTATCGCCAACGCAATGTATGAGACCCTTTTAGAAAGCTTTGATTTTCAGCCTACAAACGAATGTAAAGAAATTCGTTTTTTTTCACCTAAAGAAGTATTGAAAGAAGTGAATGTCTATCCAAATGTATGTGCCTTTGCTAAGTTGTTTCAAAAAGAACCTTCAATCAATTCATCAAACCTTTAAAGGATGGTTTATTTTTCTTTTATAAACATTTGCCATTTGAATAGAAAAATGCAGCAAACAACATATTGTCAGTGAAATCACTTCAAAGTCAATGCATATTTGCTGTTTTCGATTTCATTTAAACTTGTCTTGTCACTTTACATGAGGCGCATAACAAGTTGATTATATTGTGATTGAAACACTTCCTGAGATGGGTTAGGACAGGCCATTATCAATCCTATAGCACAATTCAGGTTTAATTCGGTTTATTTAAATGTCTTCCTTTTTGGATTATTTATAGTATTTTGCACAACTCAAATGCCCAGATGCCTATTTTACTTTATCCAGGATGCCCGGGAGGGTAATTCTTCTCGGTATTAAAAAGAAAAAAATGAGAAATAGTCCAAACAGAAGAAATTTTTTTAAAAAATCGATTGTACTAGCTGGAGCATTTTCATCAGGAAGCTTGTTTAACGAACTTTATGCAAAAGATTTTGAAGAAAAAGCCAATGTTTATAAAGACTTACGCCCTGCAGAAATAGCAAGTAATGAGGATTTTTGGTCATTAATACAGCAGGCCTATCCAGCAAGTTCTTCGCCGGTATTAAACCTTAATAATGGAGGTGTTTCACCTAGTCCTCAATTGGTTCTTGATGCGGTAGACCGCTACAGCAAAATGTCTAATTTGGCACCTTCCTATTATATGTGGAGAATTTTGGACCAAGGCAGGGAGCCTTTAAGAGAAAAGCTGGCGCTATTGGGAGGCTGTGACCCTGAGGAAATAGCTATTAATAGAAATGCAACGGAGGCACTTAATACGGTCATACACGGTTTAGACCTGAACAAAGGCGATGAAGTAATAGGGAGTATTCAAGATTATCCAAACATGATGAATGCTTGGAAACAGCGTGCCTTGAGGGAGGGTATAGTGTACAATCAATTGTCTTTCGACTTCCCAATAGAAGACGAAGATTTTATCGTAGACATGTACAGGCAAGCGATTTCCCCAAAAACCAAAATAATACACGTCACTCATGTCATCAATTGGGTAGGACAAATTATGCCGGTAAAGAAAATCTGTCAGATGGCACATGCAAGAGGGATCGAAGTAATAGTAGATGGGGCACATTCTTTTGGATTGCTGGATTTTAATATACCTGATTTGGAAGCAGATTATTTTGGCACCAGCCTTCATAAATATCTTTCGGCGCCTATAGGAACAGGCATGATGTGGGTGAAAAAGGAACATATTGCCAAAGTTTGGCCATTATTCTGTGATCAAG